>Ga0335078_10002862_pt1 | contig 25931 bp, 17 predicted proteins | sample Lox_Sample_32_FD_206711 | JGI IMG/M metagenome (GOLD analysis project Ga0335078, IMG submission 206711) | Soil microbial communities from Loxahatchee National Wildlife Refuge, Florida, United States - Lox_Sample_3.2 | ecosystem: Environmental > Terrestrial > Soil > Wetlands | place: USA... | reverse complement strand
ACGAGCACGCCGACAGCGGGCCGGGAGAGGAGGCCGAGGTCTTGGAGCGCGAGCTGCGGGCGCTGTGGGACGACCCGCCAGCGGACACCAGCGCGGACCGGAGCGCGCTGGTCACCGCCAGCGACCGTGACACCGCCAACCACGCTGACCCGGACCCCGGCAGCCGCGCGTGGCTGAGCAACGGAAGAGAGAGGTGATGATCGTGAACGGGACAGCCAGGCGCCTGGGTGGCGGGCTGCCGGCGGCGGGCGAGCTCTTGGCGGTCGAGGCGATCGACCGGACCGGGCTGATCGTCACGAGCGAGGGCGCGCTGGTGCGGATCTTCAGGGTCACGCCGCGCAATCCGCTGCTGATGTCCCTGGGCGAGCGCGAGAAGACCGCCGCCGCGTTTCAGCGACTGCTGTCCCAGCTGGGCGCCGATGAGACCGTGCAGATCTACATCGACGCCCGGCCGGTGAACCTGACGCAGCTGCTCGCGGACTGCCGCCGAGAGGTGCAGGCGAGCGCCGGGCCCGTGCCGAGCGTCGAAGACGGTGATCGGTTGGCGTTGGCCCGGTGGCGGCTGTACGCGGCGATGGAGGAATCGCTCCGTCTGCACGCCGACGCGCAGGCGGCCGTGCAGGTGAGCTGCTACGTGGTCGCGCCGCTGGTGCCACGGCAGACGGCTGCGCGGGCTGTGCTGGCGTGGGCGAAGCGGAGCCGGCTGCCGACGGCGTCCTTGGAGCGGCCCGTGCAGGCGCACCGGCGGGCGGTGCGCGAGCAGCTCGCGCACACCGACGCGCTGCGCTCGGAGCTGGAGGCCGAGGGGATGGCGACCGAGCTGCTCGACGGCGAGCAGGTGCTCCGGCTGCTGTGGGCAAGGTTGAACCCGACCAAGGCCGACCACGCCCACCGACGGGCGCCAGCGGGTGTGGAGGTGCTGGGAGAGCTCGAGGCGCCGGCGGATCGTGATCTCGCGCGCGACGCCGCGCTCAGGCTGCGCGAGCAGATCGCGCAGTCAAGCCTCGACTTCCGAGCCTCGCACCAGCACGTGGTCGTCGATCGTGACGTCGAGCAGACGATCCTGGTCGCGAACACCGCCGGGCGCACAACGATGGGCTGGCTGCACGGGGCGATGCTGACCCGCCAGCCGTTCACGCTGTCGGTGTTCGTGCACGGGCTGGAGCGCCGCCGCGAGCGCCAGAAGCTCAAGCTCGCCTACCGCCGGCTCCACACGATCAACCGCGGCGCCGAGCAGCGCGGCCGCGTCCCGGACTTCGACCGCTACGTGCAGGAGCGCGAGTACCGCGAGCTCCTGGGCGAGATGGCCAGCGGCGAGCAGGCCGGCCTGTACCGCGTCGCCGTCTACCAGACGCTCCGGGCGCGCGGACCGGACCCGGACCTGGCCGCGCTCGCCGAGGCCGTCGACTTCTGCACGGAGTCGATCGAGTCGGCAGGGGACTGCAAGGTCAGCCGCGGCGAGTTTCACCAGCACCCGCTGTGGGCCTCGAGCCTGCCGTTGGGCCGCGACCTGCACCGCAAGGCGCGCAAATACCCGACCGTCAACGCCGCGGACATGGTGCCCCTGATCGGGACGAAGTGCGGGTCGCCGACCGGGGTGCCGTTCGCGTTCGCCGACCCCGGCCGCACCGTCGAGCTCATGAACCCCTACGACGAGGAGCACGCCAACTACACGATCCTGATCGCCGGGCGCTCGGGGTCAGGCAAGACGATGACCGCAAATGTCTTGCTTTCGCGCTGCCTGGCAGCGGGCGCCAGAGGGTTCGTGATCGACCGGGCCGGCCACTACGAGACGCTCACCCGGCTGCTGGACGGGGCGCAGCAGGTCGAGATCGGCGCGGACGACTCCCCCTACGCGCTCAACCCATGGGATGTGCCGGACCCGGCGAAGGTCTCGCGGGAGAAGATCGCGTTCCTGCTCGCGCTGCACCAAGTAATGATGGGCGGCCTCGACGCGCGCCAGATCGGGATGATCGGCGCCGCGATCCGCGCCGTCTACGCCAAGGCAGCCGCGCTGCCGGGCAGCCAGCCGCGCGAGTCGATGCTCCAGGACGAGCTCCGCGCCCAGGCAAAGGAAGCCCAAGACCAGGACGCGGTCGACGTCGCCGCGACGCTCAGGAACCTCGCCGACCGCCTGTCCGAGTACTGCGGGCAGGGCACCTACGCCTACCTGCTCGACCGCGCAACCACCGTCCCCGCCGACGCCCCACTCGTGGTGTTCGACACCCGCCGCTGCCCGGAATCAGAGCTGCGACTCGTGATGTTCGCGCTGATGGAGTACATCACCACCACCGTCGAGCGGCACTGGACGGCGCACAAGGCCGCGGCGAGCAACCCAGGCGCGCCGCTGTTCCTCGGGCGGTCGATCATGCTGATCGACGAGGCGTGGCATCTGATCAGCCGCCCCGAGACCGGCGCCTACGCCAACAACCTCGCCCGCCGTGCCCGCCACCTCGGGCTGGTCCTGATCGTCATGTCCCAGCAGCTCTCAGACTTCGACACCGAGCACGGCGTCGCACTGCTCGGAAACTCCTCCCAGCAGCTGCTGCTGGCGCAGAACCCCAAGGAGATCCCGTTCATCGCCGAGACCGTCCAGCTCTCAGAGCGCGAAGCCGCCGAGCTGCAGCGGCTCAAGACTGTCAAGGGCCGTCACGCGCAGATGCTGTGGCTGAACGGCACGCGCGGACACGGCAAGGTCGCCCTGCGGGTCGGCCCGACCGAGTACTGGGCCTACACCTCGGACCCTACCGAGCAGGCGATCCGCGAGGCCGAGATCGCACGCCACCAAGGCAACGTGTGGGCGGCGATCGCACAGCTCGCCAAGAGCGGCACCCGCGCCCACCGCGAACGCCAAGGCACCCCGCTGTGAGCAACACCGACCCGCCCGCACCAAACGAGCACCACTCCCGGACCAGCCACGAGCGGTCACGCGCCACCGCAATGAGCGTCATCTCCCGCCAGCGGCCCGTCTCGCCCGGAGCCAACGGTGCGACGACGATGCTCTCCTCGCCGTCCTCCGCGGGCCGCGGTCCGCTCCTGGCGGTGTGCGGGCTGTGCGGGGGCGCCGGCGCCAGCACCGTCGCCTACCTCACGGCACTCGCGGCGGCACGGCGCGGCAGCGGCGCGGTGCTGGTCGCCGACACCGGCGGGCCGACCGCCGGGATCTCCCACTACGCCGGCGTGCGAGCGCCGCGGTCGCTGACCGAGGCCGCCGGAAACGTCCACGCGGGCCTCCCGACCGGGGAACTCATCGCGACAACCGCCGACGGCCTTCGCGTCCTGGCAACCTCCCCCACGCTCACCCAAACGTGCTCGCGGGAGGGCATGGAGCTGCTGCTCGAGCACGCGCGTGAGCGCTACGCGCTGACGGTGATCGACTGCGGCACGCTCGCACGCGAGGCAGACCAGATCGCGCTCGCCAGCGCCACGCACGTCGTGTGGGTCCTCCCCGCCACCGCCGGCGCCGCGATTCGCGGCCGCCAGCTCCTCGACGCGATCGCACCGCACCAGTCGGGCAGAGAGATCCTCGTCGCGCGCCACGAGCCGGGCGACCGCAGAAGGGCGCTGCGCGAGCTGCGAGATCTGGCCAGACACCGGCGCGCCCTGCTGATCCTTCTCCCGAGCGTGCCCGAGCTCGCCCCAGGCAACGCGGACGCAGCGCTTGAGGCCGCGCAGGTTCCGCTGCAGGCGATCCTCGGAGCCCTGGTTCGATGAACGCCGGCGCGATAGCGCCGGCGACGGCCGGACCCTCCGCCGCGGGCAGAGTATCGCGATCGGATCCGAGCCAGAGCACCGTCCACGTCGCAGGGATCGTCGTCGCCGCGCTGACCGCAGCCCTGCTGGTGGCCGCTGTGGTGGTGCGGCTCGCGCTTGCCGCTCAAGCGCGCCGCTGGCTTGGCTACCGGTTCCCGGGCGTCCCCGCCCACCTCTCGACCGCCCTCTGGATCCTCGGCCACAACGCCCGAGGTCTCGCGGGCGTGCTCGGACTCCTCGTGATCGCCCAGCTCGCCGCCCGCTCCCCCGGCCCCGCCCGGGCGCAGCTGGTGCTCCGGTCGGCGGGCGAGGTGGTTCTCGCGGGCGCGATCGCCGCCAACCTGCTCGTCATCGGGGCGGCGATCGGCGGCTACGGGACCCGGATGCTCGTCGCGATGCTGCCGCACGGGCCGGTCGAGCTCGCCGCCTACTCGCTCGCCGTGGGCCTGTATCTGAGCGGACGTCGCCGAGCGCTCCCCGCAGCCCGCATGGCCGTGGTTGCTAGCGCGAGCGTGGCGCTGCTCGCGCTCGCCGCCGGGCTCGAGACCTGGGTGAGCCCATGAGCGCAGGACGCGTGTTCGCCGCCCTGGCCGTGATCGCCGCCGGAATGCTCGCGGCCGGCCTGCTGATCTCCCGAACCGTCCGGACGCTCCACAACGACGGGCTATTCAACAGCACAGCACCGAGCCTCCTCCACCCTGGCCCCGCGGCAGCGCCAAATCACCAGGCGCGCCATGGCCGGATGCCGCGCCACGCGCCTGTGACGCGCCTACGCCGCGCGCCTCGCCACGGGCGCCCGACACGCCACCCCACGGCGGCACCCGTGAAGCTGGTCCGTCAGCGGCCTGGCGCGAAGCGCTCGGGTGGGCTGCTCGGGCTCGGCGAGCTGAAGGTCGTCCTGGTCGCGGCGCTCGAGATCGCCGCCGGCGTGGCCCTGATCGCCATGCTCGGCGCGCTGCTGGTGCTGCGGCGCTTCCGGCGACGGAGCCGTCGTCCGTACGGGCTGTATGAGCTTCACCTTTCAACCCACGATCAGGCCAAGCCGCAGGACCTCGAGGACATGGTCGAGTCGATCGCGAACATCGTGCGCGCCTGGCCGGCCGACCGGGTCCGCCACGGCCAGCCGTACCTGGCGCTCGAGCTGATCTGCGGCGGGGGCCCCCGAACGGGCGGCGGTCAGGAACTGGAGTGGTCGATCAACGTCCGCTGCGAGCCCATTACCGTCGCCGCGCTCGACGGCGCAATCAGCGCCGCCTACCCGGACGTGCGGCTCGGTCGCGTCCACGGCGAGCAGCCCCGCCCACGCGCCGGTGGGCTGCGCGAGCCCGGGTACCTGATGCGGTTTCGCAAGGAGCGCAGCTTCGTCTATTCGCTGATCGCGGACGGGGAGGAGCAGGCGTCCTCGCCGCTTGAGCAGATCGCCCGATCGCAGATCGCGGCCGGGGCGCCTTCGATCGTCCGCTTCCAACTGACGCCGACCCCGTCGTTCTTCGAGGAGCTCGCGCGGCGGCTGTACCGCCGTCACGAGAACAAGCTTGTGCGCCAGGAACGCTGGGGGCTGCCCGAGGGCGGCCTGTGGTCGACGTTCAACCGGGCGGAGATGCGCGCCGCCGAGCGCACCCAGAACCGCAGCCTGTTCTGGCTCGAGACCGTCGTCGCCGCCGACAGCCGCGAGGTGTGCAAGACGGTCGCCGCCGCCGTCCAATCCCGGCGCGGGGAGAACCGCCTCCACCGCCGCTGGATGATCATCCGCCAACGGCTGTACCGCCGCCGGTTCCCACGGGCACTCGGACCGCTGGTCCCGTCATTCCGGTCGCTGGTGTCGGCCGCTGAGGTCGCGCACCTGCTCGAGCTCCCCTCGGCGCGGATGAAGGGCGTCCCCGTCCGCCGGGTCACGATCCCGCGGATCCCCGCCCCACCCGAAGTCGGTCGCGGCCGCCGCACGCGCACCGAGCTCCACACGCCCGCCGACCGCGGCACAAACGGGCACGCGCTCGGTCCAGCACCCCGCCTCGCCCCGGAAGGAGAGCGCCACACATGAGCGAGGTTCACTCGACCGATAGCGACCGAACGCCGGAGATCCTCCGTCTACCAGCACCGCCAGCCGTCATGCGAGGCCTTCGGCCGCGACGCATCCCCCCAACCGACACATCGCCATCGGCGACGCCCACTCACGGCCCGCTCGCCGCCGCCTCGCCCGACCCCGGCGACCGAACGGCCAACAGCCCGTCGAAGAGACCTCGGTGTTGAACGCGAAGGACATCGAGGATCGCCTGTATCCGATGCTCCGAGCGGACAACGCCGAGGTCGTCATCTATCCGTGGGACCGCAAATACGGGGCGCTGCTGGTCGGCGGCCAGGGCACCGGGAAGACGAGCGCGCTGCTCTCCTTCTACTTGAACGACCTCGGCGATGCCGATGCCGCACCGATCGTGATCGACCCGAAATCTGAGCTCTCGAGCATCTGCCTGCGCGTCACCCCGCGGGACTGCGGCAAGCGCGTGTGGTTTCTCGACCTCGGCCACCCGGCGTTCGGGATGTCGCCGCTGCGGCTGATCGGCGACCGCCCGCTGGCGATCGAGGCCGCGCAGATCGCCGAGAACATCGTCGCCGCGCTCCTGGACATCAACGAGAACCAGATCTACCAGTCCTCGCGACGCTACCTCTACCACGCGGTGATCGGCGCGATCGCCATCGCTTACCGAAAGGGACGCCGTGCCAAGCTCGAGGACGTCTACACGCTCCTGCGCCCCGCCAAGGACGAGTTCCGCACACAGGTCGCCGAAGCGTGCGCGGACCAGACCGACCTAGACCAGACCGCCGAGTTCTTCCGCTCCGAGCTACCCGACGACCTACGCATGGCCACCAGCCGCGTCGCCGAACGACTCGACGCGCCACGCAACAAGATCTCCGGCCTCACCGGCGTCCCACCCCTACGCAGATTCTTCAACCACCCCACCGACATTCCGCTGCGGGAGATCATCGAGGCGCGCGACGTCCTGATCGTCGACGCGAACATGGGCGCGATCGGCACCGAGAACAGCAAGGCCTGCATGCTGTTCATCCTGCGAATGCTGCACGCGCAGCTGCAACGCCAGGTCCATCTCCCCGCGTCAGAACGCCCGCGGGTGCCGCTGCTGGTCGACGAGGCGCACTACGTCGCCGGCGGCGAGAACGTCGTGGACCAGATCGCCACGCACCGCGCCGCCGGGCTCGAGCCCGCGTTCGGTCTGCAGTACTTCGCGCAGCTCGGCTCGGCCTCAGAGCACCAGCAGAAGATCCTCAAGGGCGTGCTCAACCTGCTGCAGAGCCGGTTCCTGTTCCGGATGGGCGACGCCCAGGACGCCGAGGAAGCAACGCGGATCGCGATGGCCGTCTACGCCACGATGATCCGAGACGACCCCGACTCGCGGGCACGCCTGCGGGTCACGCCCGAGCAGCTGCTGAACTTCCCCAACTACTTCTGCCTCGCGTCATGGATCGCGAACGGCACCCGCGCCCCCGCCTTCACCGGCCAGACATATCCGCTACCCGACAGCGACTACCAATGGGCCGAGTACCACCTAGCCGCCCAGGCCGAACGCGTCGGGCCCTACCCCGACGAACTCGAGTCCACCCTCGACGTCCACGCACCTGACGTCGAGCCCGATAGCGACGGCGGATCGGCTCGCAGGCCGCCAGGCGAGCGGGAGTACATCGCCGTGCCATACGAACAGAAGGACGACGCCCGGCGCCTCGGAGCGCGATGGGACGCAGCGGCACGAAGCTGGTACATCCCGGAGGGCGTGGCGAGTGAGCCGTTCGCGCGTTGGCGAGACCCGAGCCGAACGACGGCTGAGAACGGCGCCTCCTCGAACGACGGCGCGGCCCACGATGAAGCCCGCTCGGCCGACGCCGCGCATGGTCATGCACGGAGATCGGCCGACCACACGGACCGCGAGCCTCGGCGAGAGGTGCACGTGGACTACGAGGCCCCGCCACCACCACCGAACCTCGCAGACAGCCCGGTCCGCCGGATCGCGGGACGCCGGGTACCCGGGCCCTTGCCCGGGCAGCACGACGCGCCGGCGCCCGACAGCCTGCGGCAGCTCGCGTTTCTCGACCGCATCAACGAGATCGGCCCCGCAGACCAGCTCGACGGCGCCGGCCGCCTCCCCCGCCTCTACACCGAGGACTACGCCATCCTGGCGCTGCTCGATCGCGCCGGGCTCGTGCCGCGGACGCTGATCGGCAGGGCCGCTCTGCCCGGCCGTGCGCAGCAGCGAGTGATCGACCGGCTGACCAAGCTCTACCGGCACGGGCTGATCGCCCAACACCCCGTCGGCATCCGCCAGCACACACGCAGCGACGGCAAACCGCCCTTGCTGTACTCGCTCACCCGACGCGGCCTCGAGGTCGCGCAGACCCGCGAGCCGCCGGCGATCTCCAAGAAGCGCGAATGGCGGCCGATCGAACCGGGAAGGGCGCTGCGCCTCGCGCACGACCTCCACGCGCTCGCCTGGGCGATCGAAGTCCACCGCCTCGTCGGCGATGTCGCGACCGACCACTGGCGCACGCCCCGCTACGCCACCGGCCGCTACCCCGTCCCTCAATTAGGCTCGGGCCGGGACCGTCACCAGATCACCAACAACGAGATCCCCGTCCCCGACGGCCAGGCCATCATCGATCTCGAGCTCAAGACCTTCAGCGAGGTCAAACCCGACCTCTCGCTCGAGCTTCGCATCGACACCCTGAAGCTGACCTTCGACCTGCTCGTCGAATTCGACCTCACCAGCCGCCCCTCCTACAACCGCGACAAGCTCCTCGCCTACGACGCATTCCTCTGCGGCTGGAGCCTCGCCCACCCGCGCTACCGCGCCCAGGGCACCAGACCCGCCGTCGTGTTCGTGTGCCCAAACCCCCACGCCGCGATGGCGCTCGCCCGCGAAGCCGACCAGGCGCTCACCGGCCGGATCGGCGTCATGGGCACGCCAGCCGAGCACTGGTACTACCCCTGTCGCGACCACACCTTCTTCGCCATCGAGACCGACATCCACCACGGCCACCTGTCAGCATTCGCTCTCCCCGGCCAGCCGCCCGGACTCCGCGAACGCCTCACCGGGAGCCGCGACCTGGGGCTCGAGCGTGTCGCGCTGCTGCCGGAGACGCTGATCAAGCCGAGCAAGACCTGACCGCCGTCGCCGATGCGATGGCCGGCGCATCGAGGCCACGAGACGCGAATGCGCGTTCCACGTTCGACGCGCCGTGCCCGAGCACGAGGGAGGTCGCCGAGGCGCTCGTTGCGTGCTCAGCGACTGACGGGTGAGGGCGGCGTCATAAGTCCAGCCAGCGCCGGCATGTGTTGGACCGCGGCAGCCCGAGTCGTCCTGATTGGGCGCCTACGGGTTGTAGCCCTCGCTTGTCGCCTCGTGGGTCTCGATGAGGAACAGGGCCATCGATCCGGCGAGGTTGACCGCGAGCGCGGCGTGCCGGGCGGCGGCACGATAGCGAGTGCGGCCTGCTCCGTGGGCGTCGCCTACCTGGTTACGCAGGGCGCCCAGGCCGGTGACCACGGAACTGCAGCCGCCGAGGATCTGGCGAAACGCCTCTTCGGAATAGCCGTCGGGCGCCAGCCCGAGCTCGCGGCTGACCCTGCGGTATAGGACTGGCAAATCGTCCTTGCGCTGGTAGGCGACGCCGCGGTCGTCCAGGATCGTCTTGATCGTCGACTCCAGCAATGTGCGAGCCATGGTGACGGCGCCGTCGGGCTCTGAGTCGCGGCGCGCCAGCGCCCGGGTCCAGTCGTCGCGGACCGATTCGGAGTCGAGCCGCTGCGCGGCGCCAGTGACCAGCTCGTGGGCCGGGTGCGGAGCATGGCCGAGCGCCGCCAGGACCGGGTCAAGCAACTCGTGCACTGCGTCGCGGCGGCGCGCCCAGGAACCCGACCCGGTCGCGACCGAGCGAAGGTGTCCCCACAGCAGGTCCGGGGTGTTGCAGCGCCGGAGCACGCCATTGGCGGCACGCCGGGCCGCTGGGTCGGCCAGCATGGCGTGGTGCGCGGACCGGTAAGCGTGTTTGGCCACGTTTTCGCGGCCTCCCTCGGCGATAGTGATCCCGTAGGCCAGCAGCGCGTCGGCCGCCTCCTTGGGTGAGAGATCGGGCTCGGTGAGGAATGGGTCAAACGACATGGACTGAGGGTAGGCGGCCTGGTCATCGACGTCATCCACGGTTAGGCAGAAAAACCTGGCGATCGCATTCAACCACCCGGTCGGCTGAGAGCTCGCCAATTGCCTCGGACGACCAGCACTCCGGTGGCATCACCGCCAGCTTGTGTGTTCTTGCCACGCCAGCAGCACTTGCGGCCCGCGACTCGTGCTCCCTGGATTCAGTAGCCGGAGCTCCGGACGCCTGCTTCGTGGCGAAGGAGCAGCGTGACCTCACGGCCGCGGCCGTGGCGCTGCGATAGCGCCGCTGCCTGCCAGCCTGGTCATCGTGTTGTCGCCGATGCAGTGGCGCACTTCGAGTGGGGCTCGAAGCGAAAGGGATCGTCCGGTGCTCCCAAGTGCCGCGACCCGGAGGAATGCCGATTGCTATTCGGGGGCGGCCGCTGCGTCGGCCAGCTCGTCGTAGATCGCGCCGAAGATCAGCGCGCCGGCGCGCTCGCGGAAGTCGTCGTCATCGAGGAACGCCCTGAGCAGCTCTTCCTGGCGATCACGGTCAGTGCCTGTGTCCATTGCGGCGTCGATCAGCATCGCGTCACGATTGGAGATGAAATCCTCACGGTTGTTGGCTGCGGCCTGGGCAGCGAGCTGGGGGTTCGATACGGCCACGTTGTCGCGGACATCCGTTAGCACGCGCAGCGCGTCGCCGTCCGAGAGCTCCTTGCCGTAGCGCTCGTTGAACAGCTCGACCAGTTCGCCGAGCAGGCCCGTGGGGATCTGTCCGGGCGCGGTGGTGGGGCCGGTGCCGTCGCCGCCGATTGCACTCAACGGCTTCGCGTCACCAGCGTCGAGCTCGATGTGCTCGGTCGCGAGCTCGTCGAGCCGGTGGTGGGTGAGGACGACTGCTCCGGTGAGATCCAGGTGTCCGCCGCCGGCGCCGGTGTCGCGCAGGCGCGGGAGCAGGGCGTGGCTGAACTGGTAGAGCAGCTCGGTGTCGGGCGGAATCCACGGCAGTGCCTGGGCCAGGAAGCTGTAGAAGCGGATGAACCGGTCGAGCGCTTCGCGCAGCTCCCTGCGATCCTCAGCTTCGAGTTGCGCCGCGGCGTCGAACGCCCGCTGGGTAAGCTTCGACAACAGCGGGTGCTGCTTCTCGGGCGGCAGATCAGCCAGCTGGGTGTAGGCGGCGGAGAAGGCTGTGAGGTCGTCGTCAGTGATGACGCCGAAGCCTAGGACCTGGTCGGCGGCGTCGAACAGGACGTTCGGGTCGGTCGGGAGCGCTTCGGTGCGCTCGTAGAACGGTTGGAACGCATCGCGGATGTGTTCGGCGGTGTTACGGAAGTCGAGGACGTAGACGTTCTCCTTGCCCGGGTGGGCGCGGTTCAGTCGCGAGAGGGTTTGAACGGCGTTGACGCCGGTCAGGGCCTTGTCAACGTACATCCCGCACAGCAGCGGCTGGTCGAACCCGGTCTGGTACTTCTCGGCGACGATCAGGATGCCGTAGGCAGGCTTGTTGAACTCGTCGGCCAGCTTTGTCTCCGGGAGCGGCTTGCCGTCGATCGCGTTCATGGCTGGCTCGGTGTAGGTCATGCCGATGTTGTCGGCCTGGGGGTTGCGAACAGTGACCTCGCCTGAGAACGCGACCAGGGCCTTGACGTCGAAGTGGCCGTGTCGCTCGATCTCCTGGTCAAGCGCGCGCTTCCACTGGACGGCCTCCTCGCGGCTCTCGCACACGACCATCGCCTTCGCGCGCCCGCCGAGCAGCGGCCGCACGATCCGCTTGTAGTGGTCGATCACGACCTTCGCCTTCTGAGCCTTCACGTATGGGTGCAGCTGCGCGAACTGCGCGAGCCTCCGCGCGGCCTCGCTGGACGGGACCTCGAGCTGCTCGCCCGCTGCGGTCTCGAGCCTGTACAGCTGCTCGTAGGTCGTGTAGTTCTTGAGAACGTCGACAATAAACCCCTCTTCGATCGCCTGGCGCATCGAGTAGGTGTGGAACGCCGCTGGCCGGCCGTCCGGGCCCTTGGTCCCGAACAGCTCGAGCGTTTTCCCCTTCGGCGTCGCCGTGAATGCGAAGAAGCTCAGGTTCGGCTGCCTGCCCCGGGCGGCAAGCCGCGCGAGCAGTGCCGCCGGAGTGCCGTCGTCTTCGTCGAGGTCGAGGTCCTCGACTGTTCGCGAGCCGAGCACCTCTTTCAGGTCGGTCGCCGCCTCGCCGCTCTGGGACGAGTGCGCTTCGTCAACGATCAGCGCGTACGTCTTGGACTTCAGGTCGTCCTCCTCGTCGAGCTTCTGCAGCACGAACGGGAACTTCTGAATCGTGGTCGAGACGATCTGCGATTCCTTCGAGCGCAGCGCTTCCAACAACTCCGTCGAGCTCTCGGTGACTGAGCGGAACACACCGGCGGTCTGCTCGAACTGGCGGATCTGCTCGCGCATCTGCCGGTCCAGGACGCGCCGATCGGTGATCACGATCACCTTCGAGAACACTTTCACGTTCTGATCGGTGTGAAGCGTCGAGAGGTCGTGCGCCAGCCACGCGATCTCCTTCGTCTTCCCCGACCCAGCCGAATGCTGAATGAGATAGCTCTGGCCTGGACCGTGGACGCACGCGTGGGCATGACATTCGACCACCACGTCCCATTGGTGAAAGCGCGGGAAGACAATCGTCGTCTGGCCGCCCTTCGTGGTGGGTGCGTCGACGTGGACAAACTTCTGGATCAACTCAAGCCACCGGTCCCTATCCCACACCTGACGCCATAGGTACGAGGTTGGATGACCATCCGGGTCGCCAGGGTTGCCGGCGCCGCCGGGTTCGCCCGCGCCGGCGCTCCCCTGATTGAACGGCAGAAACCGAGTCCGCTCCCCGGCGAGGCGGGTCGTCATATACGCCTCCTCCGCGTCCACGGCGAAGTGCACGAACGCACGGCGCGCGAACATTACGTTCGCTGGATCGCGGTCATGCCGGTACTGCTTGAGCGCGTCCCTATAGGTCTGGCCGGTCCAGCGGTTCTTCAGCTCCGCTGTCGCCGTCGGGATCCCGTTCACGAACAGCACCAAGTCCAACGCGTTGCCGAGGTTCGAGTCGTAGCGGACCTGGCGGACCGCCCGTAGTCGGTTGGCCTCGTAGCGCTCACCGGTGTCCGGATCGATCGAATGCGCCGGCCTCAACTGGCACAAGCTCAAGTTCACGCCCCGCTCCGAGATCCCGTCGCGCAGCACTTTCACGGTCCCGACCTTGTCCAGCTGCGACGCGACCCGCTTCAACAAGCTGGCGGTCGCGGCCGGCTCTCCGCCCGCAAGGCCTATCAGCCGCTCCCAGCGCTTCCGCTGCGTTTCCTTCACAAACGCGACTACGTCCTCGACGTACAGCCCCAAAGCAGCGTCATAGCCATGCGGGTCGCCTCCGATCCAGCTTCCGTCCGCAGTCAGTTCGGCGACGATCAGCGCCTCGAACTCCGCCTCCCGATTAGCGATCTGCGACGTCATGCTGCGACCGCGAGCGTGCCGGTGACTGCCTCGGTGATCAAGGCGTCTCGGTACTCGGTCAGGCTCTTCGAGATCAGCTTGATCTCGTCGTCGATCGCGCTCAAACGGGCCCGCCGAGCGGTGTACTCGTCGATAACTCGCTGCTGGTCGCTCTGCGAACAGTCCGGAATCAGCAGCGACCGAACGAGATCTTGGGAGATGTTCTGCATCGAGCTGCTCGCACCACTCGTAGCGATCTCGATCTGATCGCGAACAGCGCGAGAGTTCAGCACGAGAACGGCGAATTCGGGACGGAGCGCGTGACCGAGTCGCAGTCGATACAGCTTGTCGCTCAGCATCAGCCGTGCGGTGCCGACCTCGGTTACGAGCGCTGCGCTCCCGGCGAGCTCGCGGGTGTTCGCCCTAGACATCAGCAGATCGCCTGGCCGGATTTCGGCTTCCGGCCGTGGTTCGAGGTCGTCCGGAAGCCGCTTGTTCTCGCTCGATCGGAAGCGGCCGTAGTTCACGCAGCCGACCTTCAGCACTCCCCACTCCCCGGCTTCAGCGGGCCGCTCGTCGCATTGCGGGCTCCATCCCTGGTCGATGCCGTTCAGCCGATATCGCAACCGCACTGTGGGCATTCCGTCGATGGCTCGTGAAACCCAGTCTCGGGCGTCCTGCGCCAAGGCAAGTTCTAGCTGACCCAGCTCGCCCGAGAGTTCGTCGATCCGCGCGCACTCGCCGTCGAGCAAATCGGCGATCTCACGCTGGGTGTCGAGATCCGGGATCTCAGCGGTGATCTCTCCCAGGTCGGTCACGTTGATTCTCGGCGTCCGCACGTTGCCGGAGTCAGTTCCGCCGATGCCCCGTATGCGGGCGGTCATCGCAGCGACCCCCCAGCGAGAACGCAGCAGGTAAGAGAGAAAAGGCGCGTAGACACCCGGCAGTGTGCGGAGCACGGCGTAGTCAGGGCTGACCAGCCCGGCGACCGGAGCGATGCCGAGAGATCCCTGGAACGCTCTCATTCGGTTGATGACGAGATCGCCGGCCTGGCAGACCTTGTAGTTGGAGTCTCCTCCGGTCACGTCGGCCAATGCCCTCTCGACGCCGCGGTGGATCGACACCGCGAGAAGAGGCAGGCTTCCATCGATCGGTGCGCGTTGATCAACCTCACCGAACACGTACTTCAGGCGTACGGCTCTCACGCAAGCACCTCTTCGAGCAGCTCTCTGATTCTTACCTCGCGATCGCGAAGCTCGGCTTTGATCTCGGCGCTGGGCCGTGGAGGGGTGTACTTGTAGAACAGCCGGGTGAATGGGATCTCGTAGCCGATCCTACCCTCGGGATCAGGGACCCAGGCGTCCGGGACGTGAGGGAGAACCTCTCGGTCGAGGTACTCGTCGACCGTATCGGTCAGCGGGACGTTCTCGGTGTCGCGCAGCTGGGGATCGGGGACCGGATGACCCTTAGAGTCCAGCACCGGCTCGTCAGCCGGATCGCGCACGAGGCACAGCGCGGTCAAAGCGCGCAGCAGCGGCGCGGCGGGCGCGGACAGGCCGCCGGCGGCGAGCGCGCCCCTGACTCGCTCCCTGCACTTACCCTCGCTGGCGTACCGCTCGGCGGGCACCGCCCGCAGCGCGGTAACGACGGCGCCGCTCCGCTCGCTGTCGAGCTTGGCGAGGGCGTTCTCGTTGGCGACGCCGGTGAACGTGTCCGCAGTGATCTCCCAGTGCGCCCGCAGCGGCCGCTCGACGGTGATCGTCCGGTATCCGAATTGTTCGGTCGGGATCAACTTCGAGCGCTCGCTCTCCTCGATGGAGCCGTGGATCCGCGTGATCGTTGAGATCTGCTCCTCGGTGAGGTAGCGGCGCTTCTCGCCGAGGCTCTTGCGCATCTTCACCCACATGTCGCGAGCGTCGATCAGCTGCACGCGACCCTGTCGAGCGGGCGGCTTGCGGTTGGAGAGCAGCCAGACGTAGCTAGCGATGCCGGTGTTGTAGAAGATCTGCTCAGGCAGCGCGACGATCGCCTCGAGCAGATCGTTCTCGAGCAGGAAGCGGCGGATGTTGGATTCGCCCGAGCCGGCACCGCCGGTGAACAGCGGAGAGCCGTTGTGGACGATGGCGACCCGACCGCCGCCGTTCTCCCGCGCCCGCATCTTCGAGAGCAGGTGCATCAGGAACAGCAACTGCCCGTCTGACTTGCGTGGCAGGCCCGGGCCGAAGCGCCCATCGAACCCAAGCGTCTCGTGCTCGTCGCGGACCTCGGCCTCGACCTTGCTCCAGTCGACCCCGAACGGTGGATTCGCGATGCAGTAGTGAAACCGCTCGCCCCGGTGCCCGTCCTGGGAAAGCGAGTTGCCGAACACTATCCGGTTCGCGTCCTGCCCCTTGACCAGCATGTCCGCCAGGCAGATCGCGTAGGACTGCGGGTTGAGCTCCTGGCCGTAGAGCAGCACCTCCGTCGACGAGTTGTAGCTGTGGATCTGCGCCTCGGCGTCCGACAGCATCCCGCCGGTCCCGCACGCGCAATCGAACACGCTGCGGCGCACACCCGGGCCGGACAGGGCAGCCTCGTCGCCGTCGAGCAGCAGGTTGACCATTAACCGCACCACCTCCCGCGGGGTGAAATGCTCGCCGGCGGTCTCGTTCGAGGCCTCCGCGAAGCGCCGGATCAGCTCCTCGAAGATCGCCCCCATCTCCGCGTTCGAGACCCGATCGGGATGCAGATCGACATCACAGACCCGCGCGATCACCTTGTAGAGCAGGTTCGCCGCGCGCAAACGCTCGATCTGCTTGTCGAAGTCGAACTTCTCGATCACCTGCCGCGCGATCGGCGAGTACCCGTCGATGTAGTGCTCCAGGTGCCCGGCGATATGCCCAGGGTCGTTGAGCAGCTCGTGGAACCGTAGCTTGTGCGTGTTGTAGAACGGCACGCCGGCGATCTGCGCGAGCGCCTGCTCGGGATGCTCCACCCCGATCTTCTGGAGATGCTCGGCGCGCGCGATGACCTCGTCGCGGGTCGGCTCCATCACCTGATCGAGCCGGCGCATCACTACCAGCGGCAGGATCACGTCGCCGTACTGCGACTGCTTATAGTCGCCGCGCAGGAGCTCGGCAATCGCCCAGATCAGGTTCGCGTGGTTGTTCAGATCCGTCATCAATCCCTCGCCCGGGTGCTGGGCCCCGGCTTACTGGCGCAGCCACGGACGATATAAGCCGCCGCGTGCACGGCGTTTAGCTGAGACCAGCACCGATGCCAGCGGAGATACAGGCCGAGGTGCAGCGCAGGGCGTGCCACTCGACGGTGCCGGCTGCGATGTCAATGATCGGCTGCTCGGGAATGGCGAACTCCTACCTCCCGTCCGGAAGTGGCGATACAGGGAGTCGATCGCTCGGACGCTTGGGGGAGGCACGCGACGGTGCCGGTCATCCCGACGCAGTTGCGGAACCGACGACGGCACCGTCGAAGACTATCCGGGAAGCCCTGGCGCGCCGCGGCGCTCGAACCTTGGCCGGGCCAGACCACGGTTAGTCGACGGGCGAGCGGCTGATACCGGCGGCCGCGGCAATGCTCGCCATGTTCTCGAAGATGCGGTCGCGCGCCCGGTCCTCATCTTCTCCCCAGGTCCGTCCCAACCCGCGAACGACGACGGGGATGTCCCCCGGCTCCGAGGCCCGGCCGCCGAGCTTCGAGTAGGGGCCATCGGTCTCGGTCACCACCCGTTCGCGTGGGAGTGCGGCGATGATGCGCTGGCCGTTCTTCGAGCGGAGCATCGCCGGGTTGACCGAAAACCAGAGCCCTGCCGCTAACGCAGCGTCGATGTGCTTGAGCGGTCCGCTGTACCAGTGGAGGATGGCGGTCACGCCGGCGTCGGCCAGGGCCCTGATGGTGTCCTCCTCGGCGCCGCGAGAGTGGACGCTGAGGATCTTGTGCTGGATGCGGGGCTGCTGGAGGAGGTGCTCGAAGACCTTCCGCTGCCTCCGCAGCGTCTCCCGGCCGGCTTGAGAGCCGTCGAGGCCGACCTCGCCGACATAGTCGGAGGCGTCGAGCAGTTCCGCGAACAGCGCAAGCTCCATCGGAGATGCGCTCGCGGCGCGCAGCGGGTGCATACCGATAGCGACGCGCACGGGTCTTCGGCGGCCCATCCTCATGCTCAAACGCTGGTAACGAGAGGGCAGCTCAGTGACAGCGACGGTGACGACGCCGGCGGCTTCCGCCTGCCTGAGGACGCTCAGCGGGTCTCGGTACTGGTCCACGTGGCAGTGCGTGTCGACGTAGTGCATGTCAGTTGACCAGACGTCGGCGCAGCTCCGGCCCGGCGCCTCGGAGCCACTCGCGCAGCTCGGTGCGCCCGCGCCGGTAAACATCGAAGAACTTCGTGGTCTCGCCGTTCGGGATGCGGCCGTTCACTAGCACATCCTCCACTCGCTCTTCCCGAGCGAGACTAGCCGTGAGCGCGCGGAGCGAGCGCCCACGTGCAGAGCTCGGCGCCAGCAGCTCCGATTCGTGTAGAGCGTCCCACGCGTACGCGTCCTGATCAGCGCCGACGTGATGAAGGGACGCGCGGCGGATGAGGCACGGATAGCAGTAGCCACAGTTGCCCTGCGCACGCTTCGCCCAGCGCGGCGCCTCGGGATGCGAGCACGAGATGGTCTGCGGCGCCAGTTTCAGCAGGAACGACTGGTTGGCCGACTCATCCAGCTCCTCGCCCTTGGTCATCAGTCGGTAGGGGTTCTCGATGGTGTGCCGGAGTCCGACCTGGGCGAGCACGTTGCTCACCCGGTGCATGAAGAGCGGGTGCGTCGTTCTGGTGCAAAGGCTTCCGGCTCGGGCGGCTGTGAGGGGCACGTTGATGCCTATGAATCCGTTCTCGGGCACCATGAGGGGAACGGTGTCGCCCAGTGCGTCGGCGACCGCGACGCCAGCGGCGAAGAAGAGGAACGACCGGCTTCGTGTTGTGTTCTCCACTGAGGCCGGTAGCGGACGCGCCGGCCCTTTTCGTTGCCCTCCGGGGCGGAGGTACAGGCGCCGCAGCTCCACGCGCTCGCTCCCGTAGCGGTCCTTCAGGGCGGCACCGAGGAGCTTCTGCTGTTTATCCGTCAGGCCGCTGTCGTGGTGGCCGACGAGGACGAGCTCGCGACCAGCCTCCAACTGGTCGATGGCTCCGGCGAGAGAGTCAAGCCCCCCGGAGAAAAGCGACACCCCGCAGTCTGCGCCGAGAGCGTCGGCCTCGGGCGGCTCGTTGGTATCAGCAACGAAGTCCAGCTCCCAGCGGTCCCCGCTCAAGAAGGAGAGTGCAGCGACCAACTCGGGCTTCGCCGCGTCCCAGAGCGCTGGATTGCTGACCGGGACCTGAAGGCTTAGCTGACGGGTCCACAGGTCTGCGGTCGTGTTACGGCTTACGAGCTTGTCGGTGCAGTACACCGAAGCGCCGAGCCGCAGAAGGTCGCGCGAAACCGCTGTTGGGGCAAGGCCCGTGAGGAACCCCGGCTCGTAGCGAACCGTCGACGCGTCCGTGCGCCCAAACCAGTCGAGCAGTAGGTCCGCGCCCGCGTCTGCCTGCGCCGGCTCAGTGCGGACCTGCAGGGACGTCATTCGAGGTCCTCCATGTCTTCGTACAGCTGGTCGATGACCTTGGTGACGATGGCCTCTCCGTCGGAGTCGCGCCAGGCGATCGACAGGGGATCGCGGTCGCCGATTTCGAGCTTCACGAGCGCTTCGAGCCGTTCTCTGAGTTCTTTGTACCGAGCACGGGCTTCGTCGGGGTCTTCGATGTGCGAGAACTTCTCGGCGAGAGTCGGCAGCAGCCGGGCGTACGCCCACTCGGCGACGAAGCGCTCGATGAAGCGAAAGAGGTCGTCGCGCTCGAATTCGACGGCTGCGAGGTCCTCGTAGTCCTGCGCTCCTTCCGGGTAGAGGTCCGCGAAGGCTTCGATGACGGCGGACTGAACGGCTTGGTCTTCGAGCGTTCCGCCGTCGCCGACCAGCGCTTCCACGAGCCCGTCGAGCACGTCGTAGCGGTCCTTGCCTACCAGATGCCCGAGCCCGAGACGCTCAAGCGTTTCGGTAAGGCCTGCGGTCGCGATTCCGCTGCCGAAGTCGGCGACTGCCTGGCCCGCGCTGACGCCCGCTGCGCGGCCGCTCGCCGCGGCGGCCGCGGCGCCGCCCAGAGCGCCGACATACCGAGCGAGCACCTTGTCGGCTCGGTCGGCTCCGCCACGCCGCGCGAAATTCGACGCCGCATGCCTGTATTGCGTCCAACTCCTACCGGAGCCGCCCGTGTAATCCGAGGAGGTGCCCATCAGAGCGACCCGAGCGCGCGGGTGGCCTGGCGCTTCACGTCCCTGTTGCCGCGTTCGGCCCACTTCTCCAGCAGCGGCCTCGTGCGCGGGTCGGTCTTGAGCTCGGTCGCAAGACGCAGCGCGAACGTGCCCCGCCACTTCGCTTTCGGGAGCTTGCCCAACCAATCGAACATCGCCGTCGCGACCTCTGGCCGCCGCGCCGCCACCTCACGCAGCGACTTCGCCGCGTCTCCGTTCAGGTCACGCTCCGCGGCGTTCAGCATCGCCGGGATGAGGTCGGCCAGGGCGCCGTCTTCCAGCTCGACCACGGCCGTCACCGCGTTCACGCGCACGGGGTCGACATCGTTCTGAAGGTCGGCAAGCAGCTTCTGCTGCTCCTGCGAGAGCTTCGGGGCAGTGATGAGGCGGGCCAGCCGGTCGCGCGAAAACGTGAAATACGGCGCGAGGTTCGTCCCGCCGAGAGCCGGTTCGGCCTTCAACCATCCGGCGACGCGGGGTTGGGCAACCCATTCCTGGACAGCCTCGGGCACGTCCTTTCCTGTCTTTCTCACCGCGGGCGTACTGCTCCGCCAGGGCCAACTGCACTGGCGCTCCAGTGTCGGCTTCGGTGTGCCAGACGAAGACGCGCTCGAAGTGTTGTTGGTCCATCAGGCGTTCGAGGACCATCAGCTTCGCGAGCTTGTCGGCCTCGATGGTCATGCCGCGCTTGCGTGCCGTCGCGAGCCGCAGCAGGAAGCGGTTCAGGAACCGCTTTGTCTCCCGAGGGTTACCCCTGGCGTGCTGGGCGAGGACGGGGCCAATCTGCAGTGCGATGTCGAGGTCGGCTGCCAGCTCGGGGGAGACCTCGCCGATGACGTCGCGCGCGATCCCGGTGTTCATCGCGACCTGAAACGGGTTCGCCTTCCGGTTCTCGTCCGCCTTTGCGCGCAGCTCGGCGAACTGCTCGGCGCTCGTGTGCAGCTCGCAGAAGAGGAGGTTGATGTAGCTCAGGACTTCGGGTTCGCCGAGAGGCGGTACGGCGATGGAGTGCTGGAGCATCTTCTCCAGCCAGTGCCCGCCGAGGTTCTCGTCGCCTTCGCGCCGCCCTTCGTAGCGGCGGTCGAGCGCGGCTTCGACGATGCTCTCGTGCGCGCCGACGACGTATGCGGTCTTCGGAGCGTTCAGGAACAGCCGCATGGCTTCAAACGTCTCGACGATGGTGGTCTCGGAGCTGCATCTGTCCATGTCGTCGATGAACACCACGACTGCCTGGAGTTGTTCGCCCAGGCTCTCGACCAGGTCGGCGAACTCAGCGTGGAAGTGGGCGACGGTCTCGAATTCGCGCTTCGGAGGCGGCTCCTCCCCCGCGCCGGTGCCCCCGGCGGCATCTGCGGCGGCGGCGATAGCTGTCACCTCCTCGGGTCCGAGCCCGGCGACCGCGGCGCCGACCGCTGCAGCGTTCTTCCAGATGCCCCACCGCTGAAGCGTCACCCGGAGCTTGTTGGCCTTCGCGACCGCGTCCTTGACCAGGCTCGTGTGCTCATCGGCGTAATCGGCGATGGCGTCGACCACCGCTGCCATCAGCGCGACCTTGCCGTAGCCGATGTCCTCGAACCGCCACGGCGTGAACTTGACGCAAATGAACTTCTCCCGCTCGGCGTCTAGGCGCTTGCGGGCGACCTCCATGAGGCTGCTCTTGCCTGAACCCCAGTCGCCGGAGACAAGCACGGTCAACGGAAGTAAGCGTTCGTTGCGGAGCAGGAGTTCGAGCTCGTCAACTAGATAGTCGAAGCCGAGCAGGTCGACGTCCGTCTCGTTGTCAGCCCACATGGCAGGTGCCCGTTATATGGTGGTTCCATCCGCGACGTCTGCGATAAAGCAACGGCACTTACCCCGCACCCGGGTGGCACGACCCGCAGATGACGCTCTTGATGCCATCCACCTCAAAGTAGGTCGCCTCCCGGACGGAACAGCCACGCTCGCTGCGCGACTGGCCGCCCAACCTGAGTCAGATTAGTGCCGCCGCAAACTCGCACCGGTGTCAGACTGCGAGGACATAGAGGGCGCCGCGGATATCGACAGCTACGACCCAGTGCGGCCTACGCGTGCATGACAGGAACATGCACAGCCCACATGGCGGATGCCTTCGTCCCCACTCGCACTTGCGCGTAGCGGGATGGGGCCCCCGGGTTCCGGCGAGGAGCAATCGCCTGCGCGCGATCGCTTGGCGCGCATACGGGAGGCACGGCCGTCGCGGACCGCCGCTGGACCGGCGCGGTCGCTTCTGCCGTTGTGCCATCCGGAACCGGCCACCGCTTCGGCGACGGAGGAGTCACCAGTCGATAGCGGCGCGGCCTAGTGCCTCGCCACGCCGGCGGCTGTGCGGCCGCCCGTGATGGACGACTGCATCGCCCTGTCAGTGCAGTAGCCACCTCGCTCAAGACCGGCGACGCCGGACCCGCTACTCCTTCGCGCGGAAAGGGATCACGACGGGCAGACGTCCACACGATCCCATTCGCTTCGGACCCGGCGACCCGGCCGCTATTGGGTTGCCACGTTTTCGATCATGCGGACGAAGTCGACGCCGCGATTGCATCCGCGTCTCGCGGTGTCGACGCCTCGGCTTTCGCTACGGCGAGCGAGCGCAGTGGTCTGAGGCCGCTGGCTGTCAGCTGTTGAGCCCGACGGACAGCACGCGAGGAGCGGAATGGATGGAGAGGTCCGGCCGATCGAGCCGAAGCCGCACATGGTGAGCGCTTGCGACCGCCGCGGGCAAGCGCCATGCAGCCGACGGGCAGCTCGACGGGCGACACGATCCGCGTCCGTGTTACCGCTCGTCCTGGATCGACGTCCTCGGGTACCCGGGTTACCTCGCCTCTGGTCCGGTTTAGGCGGACGGTACTCCGGTTGAACTCAATATCCCGGTCCTCGCAAAATGGCGTATTTGCAGGTCGTTACTGACTTAGACCTGAGTTGGCGGCGAAACGCCCAAGTCCGGTTTGGGTGACGTGCCGCTCAGCACCCCCGCTGCGCGAAAAACCGCACGACAGCGGGCGAAACGCGCGACCTAAACCGGAGTAGGAGCGAATTTCGACCGGTGACTTGGGTAGGTGACCATGGCCGCAGTCGCCAACGCCGTCCTCCCCGGCGCGCTTACACCCTCCCCGGTGCGCTCGGGCAGCCCGCGGGAACAGTCGGCGCGGTAGGTAACGCCTCGGCTTCGGATGCCGGTCGCGGTGCGGAGCCGGCTATGGCCTGGTGGCGCGGATGGTGTGTGATTGCTGGGGTTTCGCCGCCAATCCGCCGGGAGGTCGTGGTAGAGTCCGGTGCCTCGATTGATGGCTCGCTGCTGTACGGCGACCTCCCCGCTCTCGACGGGGCACGAGACGAAACGCATAGCCCGAGTTCTCCTGGTGAGTGCGAAGGGCGCCCTGAGAACCCGAGAAGCCCATGTTGACGGGACGGGTTTCTGTGCTCTCGGCCCACTCTCGCGCCTGTTACTACTTCTTGCCTGACCGCTCTCGATGGATGGTGCGGGCGAGGCTTGATGGCGTGATCGGTTGAGTTCTCTGCCCGCCGTTCGCGGACGTCTGCGCGTTGGTCCGCGACGGGTCGGGGGCGCGAGTTCGTCGGGCGCGTGGCGTCCCGAGACGCGCGGTTGACCGAGCAACTGGTGCGGCTACCTCCTGAGTCGCTGATGCTCGGTCGCCCCGCCCGCTGGCGCTAGAACTGCGACCGGCTGCCTTCGCGGGGCCGCCACGGACTTAGCTGGGTGCGCCCTGGTGCGTGTCCTGGGTGGGCCGGCATGCGCGAGACGTTCGCTTGACCGCGCGAGGTTTGATTCAGCCACAGCGGTGAGGCGGTGTCGGCGTACGCGCCCCGAGGTGAAGACTTACTCGAAGAAGGCCCGTGACCCTTTCGCTTCTGGGGTTGCGGGCCGCTCGTGGTTAAGGAGCGCCGCGCCGCGACGGTGTCGCGGCAAAAGCAAAGCCCCGCCGCAAGGACGGGGCTCCACACACACGTAGGAGGGTACCAAATGGTCCCCCAGTTGATTGCCCGTGTTGACGGGCTTCCCGAGGTGCTGCTCGACCGCGAGGTCGTGTGGCCGGTCCCGAGCGACGGCGACCGGGGCTGTCGGTCGTTGTCGGCGAAGGCGCGCGCTCGGATCGATCGGCAGACCGCGGTGGTGCATGCGGCGGTCGTGTCGTCGACGGCCCGGGCCGTGCTCGAGGACGCGACCGTGATCGGCTCGGCGTACCAGGAGGCCGAGCAGGAGCGCTTGGAAATCCGGGCGCTGCTCGCGGGCGCGGGGGTGCTGTGATGGTGCATAACCACCTCGCCCCTGTGGGGTGGGCCGGGTGGTGATCGAGATCAGCATCAGCCGCGAGCTCGCGGCCGAGCACCCGGGGTTCGTCGTGGGCTGCGCGGAGCGCAGTCACGGGATCGAGGTGTTCGGCACCAGCCACGAGCGGCCGGAGTCCGCCGCTGCGGAAACGCGTGACCGCGACGATGTGCCCGATGCGGGCTACATCGGTCAGCTCGGCCCTCGGACGTAGTACTTCGCCGGTCCGTACGGGCCGGCCTGTGTCAAGAAAGAGGAGGTGACGCCTTGGTTTGAGAGAGGCTCGGCGCCGGGCGGCGTCGGGCGCTTCACCGAACCCTGAAACACGTCGGCCCCGGAGCGGCTACTCCGGGGCCGGCAGATCCTCACAAAGGAGGACCCTTAGTGCCAGAACAAGCTAGCACTCAGCACAGCGGGCGACACGGGTGCGTCGGCCAGGCACCCTCGCCCGCGCCCAAAGACCGTGGGGGCGTGGTGCGGACCGCGCGAGCGATCGTCCGGCTGGCCCGGGCGCATCGCAGGCTTGAGCACGTGCCGACGCTCGGTCAGGTGCAGGCGATGGCCTGGTTCGACGGCCGCGAGCCGTGGTCCTATCTGCTCGACCGCGCGGTGAACTTCGTGCCTGAGCCGATGGAGTTCGGCTACGAGCGCGAGCTCGGCGAGCACGCGCTGTCGTTCACCTGCCGCGACCCGTACGGGCGGGTGATGGAGCTGGTTACGATGCGCGACGGCGGCGGGTTCGACCTGCTCAGCGGCTTGTAAGCCGCGAGCGCATGCCTGGGGCCCGGAGAGCCTGCCCTTCGTCGGGCCGGCCTCCGGGCCTCCGGGCCCGTCTGTCTCGCGAGTGACCGTAAAGCGGTGCCCCGTCCGCTCCGGCGGTGAGAATCCAGAGGATGATCTGCCCGCTGACCGGCCGGCCGCACCGGATGTTCTGGATGCGCTCGGCGTGGTGGTGCCAGGACTGCCGGCAGAAGATCGAGTCCTGCTGCGACGGCGGCGGCTGCCCAAGCGTGACCCAATAGGGGCGATCCGGGCGGAGGTCAGCCGCCGCCGGCCGGCTGGCTCGTGACGGTTCGTGCGCTGCGGCCCGGCCCGATGCCCCAGCTGACGATGCGCTCTGGATGGATCCGGATCAGCGGCGTCGGCAGCGCGATCGCCTCGGCCCGGCCGCGGACCTCGATCCCCCCGCGGGTGCCACGGATCCGTGCTCTCAAGGTCGTCGATCACGATCGCCGCTCGGCCCGTGCGGGCGATGTCCCGGAACTTCTTCGATTGCTCCAGCTCGATGCCGCCGATCTCGATCGCATCGCGTGCCGCGTTGTAGATCCATCCAACCGGCACCACGTGCGGGGTGCCGTCCGCGCCAACCGTCGCAATCCGTCCGAGCTGATGGCCGCCGGTGAGGTAGCGAAGCTCGGCGTCGGTGAACACGCTCATCACGCTGGTTGAGACCGGCGAGTCGCCTACAGGTCTCGGGTGACGCGGTCCGGCGACGACGGACCGACGGACAGCACACTCTTGGACAACGGCATCGCGTGAGCCCGCGCCTCGGCCTCGGTGACCGGCGGCGTCAGCCCGCGGCGCGAGCGGGCGCTCCGGAAGCTGAGGCCAGTGAGAGCGAGTAGCGCGATCGCCCCGGCGATGATCAGCGGCAGCGCCACGAGCGCGAGCCTCCGCGACAGTCAGTGTCCGCTAACGCCACTCCGAATCCCTCAGGGCGGTTGTACCACGGTCACTCGGGTGAGCGCCGCCCGGGCGGGTCTGATCGGCGAGGACACGGGACACCGTCCTCGGTCCTCGCCGGTCAGTCGCGCGTTTACGACGTGGAGGTGAGGCGGTAGCCGCGCTCGGCCTTCTGGACCTCGCCGGTCCTGGCCAGCTTGGACAGCGTGGTCGAGACCGTCGGCCGTGCCAGGCCGGCCTCGGTGGCGACCTGGCCCGCGGTCATCG
>Ga0335078_10002860_pt1 | contig 25954 bp, 20 predicted proteins | sample Lox_Sample_32_FD_206711 | JGI IMG/M metagenome (GOLD analysis project Ga0335078, IMG submission 206711) | Soil microbial communities from Loxahatchee National Wildlife Refuge, Florida, United States - Lox_Sample_3.2 | ecosystem: Environmental > Terrestrial > Soil > Wetlands | place: USA... | reverse complement strand
AGTCTTGCGCGTTTTTCCAGTCTACGTGCCCCGAAGCGTCCTGGAAACCCTGTAGGGTTGGGCTCACGACCTTGCCGTCTCGGTTAATCATCCGCGCATAAGGCTGGTGAGTCTCCACCAGGTACGCGTATTCGACGTAACCAATGGAACCGGGAATGCGCTGCACGTAGGAGGTCACGCCTTCGCTGCCCTTGCCGCCCACACCGACTGGCCAGGAGACCGAGGTGTTTTCGCCTATTTTCTCCTTCCACTCCGGGCTAACCTTCGACAAGTAGTCCGTGAAAGTGAACGTCGTTCCGGAACCATCCGAGCGGTGCACGACGGTGATGTCCATGTCCGGCAGCTTCAGGCCGGGGTTGAGTTTGGTGATGGCTGGGTCGTTCCACTTCTTAATCTTTCCCATGTAGATATCGGCGACGACTGGACCACTAAGAATGAGTTGCCCCGATTCCACGCCGGGGAGATTGTAACCCATCGCTGCGCCCGCCACTGCGGTTGGGAACTGGATCAGCCCCGCAGCCTTCAAATCTTCGGGCTTGAGCGGCATATCACTCGCGCCGAAGGCTACCGTGCCTGCTTTGATTTGGGCTATTCCTCCGCCAGAGCCTATAGACTGATAGTTAACTTCGATGCCCGTATTGGTCTTGTACGCCGCGGCCCACTTGGCCACTAACGGATAGACCCAGCTGCTGCCGGCACCGGTTATGCTGTCGGCGGCCGTGGATAGTCCTGGGGTGAGCACGGCTGCGAGCGCCAAAGCGCCCAAAGCGATCAATGCAAATCTTTTCATCGTTTTCTCCAGAGGATGGATTGTTTGGTTGGTACCCGTTAAGGGAGTCTCTGAAAAGCTCGTTACAGAATTGTTACAATCCGTTCAGAGTTCGTTGAATCTCGTAACTATCCAGAATCCAGCGGGTTGCAGGATGAACTTGCCAAACGCAGCCGCACAGCAAGATGAATCATGCTCGATAAAAGAAAAAGGGCGGCTCTGTCTCGGGCCGCCCTCTTCCTGTAAAACTGACTGCTGCGCCGTACGCCCCAATTAAGGGATGTAGTAGCGGAATGAGGTGAAGACCATATTGTCGTTGGACTTGCCGTTCACGCCAGGAGCCGTTGGGGTGTTGTTGTTCCCTGACCAGGTCGTGTTGGAGATGTAGGAGTACTGCATGCCCCAGCGAACCTCGCCCTTCGAGCTGCTTTGATAAACGTGGTGCCAGAAGCCCACTGTGTACTCCTGGACGTTGCGGAGGTCGCCCGTGCAACCGGCAGCAGAAGCCGGCGCATTGACGGTGCCCGGCGTAGGAGCGGCTTCAGGCGCTTCGCAACCGGACTCGTTAAATAGAGGAGAGCCATATCCGACGGCCACCGTTGCACCGGCCAGATTGGTGTAAGTGTACGCAGTGCGCCATGCATATTCCGCACCGTAGTTGAAGTACAGATCGAACTTCTTGCTGGGATGCAATTCCAACGTGCCGAGGACTGAGCCTCCGCGAATGGGAGACAATGTGCCATCGGGGCGCGTGCTGACGTCTTTGAGCTGAGCCGAGCTATACCGCCCGATGCCATCACCGCCGAGGAGATGCAAGCCAAAATCAACCTTCTTGGCAACAAGAGGCATACGCAGGTTAATGCCGAGGCCACCGCCGGTCCGGCTGTCGTTGAAGGCATCTGTGCTTGCTGGCGCGCCGGCGCAATCCGCGGGAGGCGTCAGCGATCCAGCCGCCAGTGAGCACGGATAAATCCGCGCGCGGAACGTGTTGAGGATGCCGAATATCTCGTAGTGCCCCCATCCCGGTTCAAAGGCGGCCTTTACGATGAAGTCCGGCCACGAATTGACGGAATAACCTGTGCTGTCCGTTCCGTTGTACAAGCCACCGCCATTGCCCGGCGCCAGTGCAAAAATTGAGGTTGGAAGATTGTGGCTGGTCACCGTATTTTGCGGCGCTTCAATCGATGCCCCGAGCCAGAACTTGTTATCGAAGTTCTTGGTGACGCGGAAGCCATATTGACGTTCCCAGCTGAAGCCCACGTTATACTGCGGGTCAATGGTCATGGGCAGGTTCTCTGTCCGGTTGTCCAAACCCTTCTTGGTTTCCGTGACCAAGCTCCACATCTGGCCGCCGGTAAAGGTCCAGCCGCTGGGAAGAGCCGCCTGGCCCCAAATTTGGCGTTGGCGCATGCAGTAGCTGTTGCTCTGGCGGTTGTTGGACGTGGCGCAAGCACCCAACCAATCCAACTCATAATAGCCGGTCAAACTCACGTCGGCGGCTTTCCCCTGGAAGAGGAAGCTCAATCGTGACTGCCGACCGGTCGCGTTGAACTCGGAGGTCTTGCTCAGGCCATTGCCTGGAAAAGGAATGCCCGTGAAGGGAGTGTTGATGTCCGAACTGGTCGCCCGCGTACGGTACACAGTTTCTGCCGCCAGGAATCCGCCCGGCGTGATGGTGATCCCTTTGATCTTGATAGACGCCGGACCTTCCTCGGATCCCCCCTGGCCACCCTCCGACGCAACTTCGCTCTTCAAGGCGTCATTGCTGGACTTCAGGTCGGCTACGGTGGTGTTCAACGCGGTCGTCGAGGTTTCCGCTTTGGCGGAAGAAGTAATCGCTTCGCTCGCCTTGGCGCTGGCCTCGGCCGCGTGGGCATTCGCCGCGGCGGCGGTCTCGCGAGCATCGTTGATTTGCTGGTCCCGCTTCGCCAGCTCTTCCTTCAAGAGCTGGATCTGCTCTTGTTGGGACTGCAGAGTCTGGCGGAGTTCATCGAGTTCCGCGGCAATGGCGGCCGAATCCAGGGCTGGTGCCTTCTTCGCCGGCTTAGCCTTCGCGGGTTTCGCAGCTGGTGGATCGGCGTCTTTCGGTGTTTCCGCAAGAGCCACTCCCGTGGTTAGAAAAAGCGATAGTGCCAGTGCTGCTATTTTTTTCATTGCCTCTCTCTTTTAATGCAGTTTCGGAATTTACCGATAAGTGCGCGAACTTACCCCGCGCCGAAAGTAGCGGCGAGTTCTTACTGACACGTCAATCAAATGTGAATATCCTGTAACAGACCGCCACAAGTGGCGAAAGTTGTTAAACCGTCAGAGGTTAGCGGAATTGGAGAAGAATTAAATTCAATGTTTCGGACCGCGCAGCATGAATTTATCAGTGAAACTGCTCGTTTTATTCCAATTCTGTGAACACTCCAGGCGGGTTGAAGATCGCCCACACGAACCCACGATGAACTCTCGATTGCAGTGAAATGCCTATCTCGGTGTTGCGATGGTGTAAGCCAAAACGATCCGGGTCAAGCCGTACTGGTAACGCGCGTCCGTATCTTCGATATCCGCTTCAGTCTTTTGCAATTCCGCCTGCGTAAACTCCACGATCGAGCTCAAGCCCAGGTTGTAGCGCGCTTGCGCCAGGTCCATAGCCAGATTTGCTTCTTCGCGCAACTGCTGGGTAACCGTCAGCCTCTTGTAAGCCTGATTTGAATCTTGCCAGGCATTCCGGACATCTCTCGCGATGTTATTCTTCATGTCCATCAGCTTCTGCCGCTGCACTTCGGCTTGCAAATCGGCGCTCTTGGACCTGGCGTTGTAGAGGAACCCGTTGAACACGGGGATGTTGACGTTCACTCCCACCGCCCCGTACCAGCTCGAAAGGTGCGAATCCCGCACCGGAGTTCCGCCGACGGCCCCGAGAGCACTGATCGTCGGCCGCCAAAGATCGTGTTCGGCACTGGAAAATTTTTCCGCCGACAGAACCTGGTTTTGCAGCGCAAGAACCTCCGGCCGCTGTTGAAGCGCCTGCTGGATCAACGGGTTCACATCCGGGGCCGGCGGGGCCGTTCCCGGAGGAGTCTCGATCAGCTGAAAGTTTTGCTCCGTTGGATACCCCAGAATTGCGGACAAGGTAGCCAACGACGTCTCATAGTTGTCTTTGGATTCCAGTTGCAGCAACTGGGCCCGCGCCACTTCCACCTTCGCGAAACTCAAATCCAGGTCGGATTTCAATTTCGCGTTCGTGAGCGCTTGCACCTTGTCCACCAGCGCCTGCCGGGCATCCACGGTCTGTTGCGAGACTTTCAGCAGCGCTTTCGTCTCCAAAGCATTGTAAAAAGCCTGGTCCACCGCGAGAAGGATATCAGCCGTGGTTGCCACCGCATTTTCATCCTCGGCTTTGGATTCGTACCGCGAGCTCGAGAGCAGATTTGTGGTTCGCCCAAAATCCGTGACCAACTGGCTTACCGTCGCGCCGCCCGCCGCCCGCTGGAAGATGATCGGATTGTTCAATCCACCCGCCGCGATGCGGCTATTCTCCTGGGACGCGACCCCTGTGAGACTGAGATACGCGTTGGGGAGAAGGGCCGACCTGACTTCCCGCACGAATTGCTGCGCCTGCAACGCATGCAGTTTCCCAATGGTGATTTGCGGATTGTTCTTGAGTGCGATCGCTTCCGCCTGTTTCAGCGTCAGCGGAGTACGAACAAGCGTGCCGCCTGGCGGTCCGGCCTGAGCGCCGCCGTGGACTGCCGGGCTGGGAGCGGTTTGACCCTGCGCTCCGGCGATCGCGGGATTGCCAATAAAGCCTGCGATAAGAAAGCTGACCGCAAGGATAAGGCGCGTCAAGCTGCCGCCTCCTCGCCACGCTGTCCCTCTTTCCTGTGAATCAGCAGATACGCAGCGGGAACCAGGTAAACCGTCACCACCACGGATACCAGCAGCCCTCCGATGATGGAGCGAGCGAGCGGTGCGTAGGCCTCTGCTCCCGTCCCCAGTTTCATGGCCATCGGAATCAACCCCAACAACGTCGCCAGCGAAGTCATCAGAATCGGCCGCAACCTCTGCCGCGACGCGATCGATACGGCCTCCTTGACCGGCTTCCCTTCATGGCGCAGATTGCGTGCAAACTCGACGATCAAGATGCTGTTGGACACGACAATACCCACCATCATCACCACTCCCATCAGCGACATCACGTTCAGCGTCGTTCCCGTCACCAGAAGAAAGAGCAGGACTCCCGCGAGTCCCGGCGGGACCGCGAGCAGGATGATGAAGGGATCGGACCACGACGCGAACTGTGCAACCAGAATCAGGTAAACGAGCGCGATCGAAAGGATCAGCCCGAACCCAAAGCTGCGGAAGGATTCCTCCATACCCTTCACCGATCCCCGAAAGTCCACGCGGACGCCCTCAGGCAGTTTCGTTCGTTTTACGATCGCTTCGATCTTTGGCGTCACGCCCCCGAGATTTTCCGTTGCCGTGGAGATATACAAGTCAAATTCGCGGCGCAGTTGGTAGTGATCCACTTCGGTCGGCGATTCGATGGGTTTGATGTTCACGACCGAATCCAGAGGCGTCGGATCGGTGATGTTGGTTCCCCGCAAGGGAATCTGTTTCAGGTCGTTGAGCGATTTGATCGCGTCCTCTGGGTATTGCACGGTCAGCATGTAGTCATTCCCGCTTCGGGGATCCACCCAGTAGCTCGGGGCGATCATCCCGTTCGAGGTCAACGCGGTAATGACGTTGTCCACCACTTCCTTCTGATTCAGACCGACCAGGCTGGCACGTTCGCGGTCTATGTTCAGTTGCAGCGCCGGGTAATCCATATCCTGAGGGATCAGCAGGTCGCTTACTCCCGGAACTTCACGAATCTGCCCCGCGAGTTCCGTGGCAGTCTGGTAAGTTTTGTCCAGGTCCATTCCGCTGACTTGCACATCAATGGGAGCCGGAAGGCCTAGATTCAGCACGGCGTCGACCAGTCCTCCGGATTGGAAGTAAGTGCTGAGTTCCGGCATGTCCCGGCTCAGAGCAGCTCTAACGCGGTTCATGTATTCGTAGCTGCCCACCTTGTGCCCGTCCTTCAGCCCCACCTGCACGAACGCCGTGTGCTGCCCGGAATTGCTCGTGTAAATGGACGAAAAGCCGGGAGTCACTCCCACATTCGAAACGATGATGCGCAAATCGCTCGGCGGCACGATCTTTCGAATCTCGTCTTCAACCTGGCTTACGTAGTGGTCCGTGATCTCCAGGCGCGTTCCGGTGGGCGCTTTCAGGTTGACGACGAACTGGCCGGGATCCGTGCGGGGGAAGAAAGCTTGGCCAAGAAAGGGATAAAGGGAAAAGGAAAGAAGAGAAACGCCCACCAGCCCGGCGACCGTGGTCACCGGCTTCATCAGCGAGAGCGCCAGCGTGCGGTCGTAACCGCGAAGCATCATTTCGAAGTAGGCGTTGAAGCGGCGCACAATGCGCCCGAACCACGAGCCTTCGTCGCCGTGATGTTCCTCATCCGCTTCGTGCTTGTGCACCAGTTTTGCGCAGTACAGCGGCACCACGGTCATGGCCACGAAGTAGGACGCCAGGAGGGAGAGTACAACTGCCACGGCGAGTGCTACGAAGAGAAATCGGCTGACACCGTACAGAAATACGACTGGGAAAAAGACAATCGCCGTCGTGAGCGTTGCGGCGAGCACGGCAAGAGCAACTTCCTTCCCGCCCTTTTCCGCGGCCGCCACCGGCTCCTCCCCCATTTCCAGGTGGCGAAAGATGTTCTCCAGCACGATCACCGAGTTGTCAATCAGACGCGAGAACGCGAGCGCCAGGCCGCCGAGAACCATGCTGTTCACCGTGCCGCCGCCTGCTCCGATTGCGAGAAATGCCGCAAGCGCCGAGAGCGGGATAGACAGCAACACCGCAAATGTTCCCCTGATGCTACCCAGAAAAAGCAAAATCATCAGAGCCGTCAGCACCAGGCCGATGCCGCCCTCGTGCAAGAGATTGTCAATCGCCTTTTTCACAAAGACCGATTGATCGAAGACCACTTTGGCGACCAACTGCTTCGGGACGTCGGTCAGCCCCGCGATGGCCTTCTTGATTCCGTTCACCACCTCGATGGTATTTGTGTCACCGCCCTGTTTCAGCACCGGGAGATAGACGGACTTCTGGCCGTCCACCCGCACGATATTGGTCTGAATCTCATGCGCGTCCTGAGCGTGCCCCACGTCCTCCACAAGCACGGAGGCGCCGTTGACGGTCTTCAGCGGCAAGGTGTTGATGTCTTTGGTGGTGTTGAGTTGGCTGTTCGTGTACAGGTTGTAATCGGTGTCCCCGATCTTCACGTCGCCGGCTGGCAGAATCAGATTGCTGTTGTTTACCGTGCGCACCACGTCCATCACGCTCAGCTCATGCGCTTCCAACTTCATGGGGTCCACGTAGACCATGATTTGCCGGTAGCGTCCGCCGAACGGCTGCGGAACGCTCGCTCCGGGGACATCCGCCACCTGATCGCGCACGTCGTACTGTCCCAGGTCGCGCAATCGCGTTTCATTCAATCCCTGCCCCTTGAGTGTGATCAGGCAGACCGGAAGGCTCGAGGCATCGAATTTCAGCACGACCGGGGGCAGTGTTCCCGGAGGAAGTTTCCGCAGGTCTGCCATCGCCAGGTTTGAGATGGAATTCACTGCCGTGTCTGAATTCATGCCCGGCTGGAAATAAACCTTGATCAGACTGACGCCGGGCAACGAACGGGATTCGATGTGATCAATCCCGCTGGCCAGCGTGAAGAATCTTTCAAAACGACCGGTGATGTCCGTTTCAATCTGCTCCGGTGCCATCCCCGAATAAAATGTCGCCACCACCACGACGGGAATTTTGATCGGAGGAAACAGATCCACCGGCATGCGCACGAGCGTCACGGTGCCGACGATCGTGATCATCAGGCACAGCACAATGATGAAGAAGGGATATTTGATGGCAAACCGGGACATCAGTTCGTGCCCTCGGAGCTCATCGCCGCCTCGGCGAGCAGTTTTGGCCGCACCCGCTCGCCATTATGGAATTCACTGCGGTTTCCGATGACGATCTGGTCGCCGTCCGACAGGCCCGACAGCACCTCCACCATCGTGTTGTTCTCGATGCCCAGCTTCACATGGCGTTCCTCGATCACATTCTCCGGATTCACGGATAACACAGTCGCATCGTTCCCGTTGCGCTCCACGCTCTGCAGGGGAATCGTCAACACGTTTTTCCTTCCCGCCAAGCCAAGTTCCGTTTCCGCGTACATTCCCGGAATCAGCTCTCCCCTATGGTTCTCGAAATCAATCTCCGTCTCCATGGTCCGGGTTTGCAGGTCCAGCGAGTCCGCAAAGCGCGAAACCTTTCCTTCAAAAGTCTTATTCAGGGCCTGAACCCTGGCACTCACTGGATCGCCCAGATGAATCTGCGCGGCCACCGATTCGGGCACCGGCAGGACCAGCCGCAGTTTGGAAGTCTGGGCAAGCCGCACTACCGGCATGGATTGCGTGCTGGAGCTCGTTCCCGCGGCGATCAACGCCCCGGTATCTGCGTACCGTACCGTAATCACTCCGCTAAACGGCGCGCTGATCCTCGAGTAGTCCGAAAGCGCCGTATCCTGCTTCAACGTGGCCTGAGCCACGGCAAGTTGCTGCTGTGCCGCGGAGAGATTGGCTTGCGACGTGGCCACTTGCGCCTGCGATTCCAGGTCCCGCGCCTGTGCGTCGTCCACCTCTTGCTGCGCGACCAGGCCGGCACGCGCGTCCGCTGCTTGCTTGAGCCTTACGTAAGCGGAGTGGGCCGCCGTCTCCGCCGATTCGGCACGCTGCACTTCCGCCCTGGCCCTCCGGATCTCCTCCTGCGAGCGGCGCACGGCCGCGTCGGCGCCTGCCAGTTGAGCCGTTAACTCCGGAACCTCGAGCACCGCAAGCACCTGTCCTTCCTTGACGTGATCTCCCACGTCCACATAGATCGTGCGGATGTATCCGGCCACCTTCGCGTGCACATCCACGACCTGGAACGGTTTGAATTCTCCCGCGATGCTGAGCGTGCTGCTCAGGTTCCCACGTTCGGCGCGCACCACTGCCGCAGTGGGACTTACGCGATCCGCCACGGGATGATTGGGATCATCCGCCCGCGCCCTCGTTCGGCTCATCCATCTCCACACCATCGCTCCCGCGAGCAGGATGGTTATTCCAATCGCAATCTGTTTTGTGCGTGGCATTGTCGTTTCCCTGGCAAGATGCCGCCCGAACATTCCCATCGAATTCCGGCGCGGTACACTTGCAGAATTCCTTAAGTTCTAGATATTCGACTACCGCGGCTGCTTAACAGCCGTCACTACTCGCCTTTTGAGGGAACCCTCTTGCTAGACTGCCGGCGGAGGCCGGAACCATAGACCCGAGGAGAAATAAACTTGGGGAGTAAAGGCAGGTTTGATTCGGGGAAGGAACGATATCGCAACAACCAAAGCCTCCAGGTGAAACGACGGCACTGCCTGCGTTTCTATCCCGGAAGTGTCCTGCGTGTCCGAAGCCGTGAAGTGCCTTAATTCCGCGCTTCCAACGGTGCTGCGATGGCTGGCGGGGTGCGCCACCGCGAGACCCCTCACGCTGGCGGACATCGCAACGAAAGGGTTGTACAGGAACAGAACGGCAAGCAGAAGGCAGACCATGCAGCGCCAACTTTTCAGGGGAGCGCGTCTCAAGCCGACAATATTCTGTTCCATTTTCAGCATTCCAACTAAATAACACTACTTGGACTCCCGAATCCGGTCAATAGGATGCCCGACCCCTGTTTCCTTAATTTTTGAATATTCAGCATTCGGGAATCAAGTTTGTCGGTTTCCCGAAAGGGGGGGAGTGGGGATCGCTGCCAGGGGTGCAGCGATCCCCGGGGTGGGTTATCGCAGAAGCTCAAACATTGTTAGCATCGCAGACCGCATTCACTCCCGAATGAAGGGTCTGTGAATTCTCCATGACCTGCGCACCCTCTTCCTGCGAGTTCTTCGAATCGCTCGGACGCAACACCAGTCCCCGTCCGTGGCGCACATCCAGCCCGCGCACCCAAAAAATAATGTCTTCGGCGATGTTCGTGGCGTGATCCGCGATGCGCTCGAGGTGCCGGGTCGCCAGGATGTATTGCATCCCCGGGCTCACGTGCTCCGCCTGCTGCGTCATGCGGTCTAACAGTTTCTCAAAGATCCGGTCGCGGTACTGGTCCACCACGTCATCGCACTGCAGCACCTGTGAGGCCATCTCCGCATTCCGGAAGATCAGCGCGCCCAGGCTTCCACCCACCATGCTGCGCACGGCCGCGGTCATCGGCTCCAGTTCATCCGGCAATTGCGCCGAAGGCATTTCCCTCAATGAAGTGACGCATTGCGCCAGGTTCACTGCCAGGTCGCCAATCCGTTCCAGATCGTTGGTGATCTTCAGCGCCGCCACGATGAGCCGCATTTCGTCGTCCGAAAAACTTCCGCGCCTCAGCAGGCGAATCGCATGTTCGTCAATCACCACTTCCATCTCGTTGATCCGTGGCTCCAGCAGGAAAACTTCGCCGGGTAAGGAGGCCGTCCTCGGACTGTCTTTGCTGACGATCGCATCGAGGGCGCGATTCATCGCTCCCTCGACCGTTCGCGCCATCGCAATCAGATAATTCACCAGCGTGTCGTAAAGCACTGTTTCCGTCAGACCCGCGGCAGCGGTCATGATTCCCCTTCCCGGGCGGCGCCAGTCATCACACACGTCCGCTCGTAAGCCACATGGAAGCGTAACTGGGTTACGCTCTCGTCAAATGAATATGAATATGTTGAAAAAGTTCCGCGTGCCGCGAGCTACTGTGCCCGAACCGCGTCGCCAGTGCCTCGCGCCAGCGCCCGCTCACTATCAAAAATGGGCACCGTGAAGCAAAAGGTAGATCCATTCCCGACTTCGCTCTCGACCCAGATGCGCCCGCCATGCGCTTCCACCAGATGTTTGGCGATCGAAAGTCCCAGCCCCGTGCCACCCACTTCTCGCGAGCGCGCCACGTCTACCCGGTAAAATCGCTCGAAAATGCGCGGCTGATCCGTTTCCGGTATGCCGATTCCCGTATCCGACACCGCGAACTCGACTTCGTTCTCCCTGGTCTCCGCCCTGACCGTGATCTTTCCGCCGCCCGGCGTGTATTGCATCGCGTTGTCCAGCAAATTCTGCAGCACTTCCGTCAACCGCCGCCGGTCGCCCGCGATATCCGGGACTTTGGAAGCCACATCAACGGAAAGTTTAAGATTTTTCTCTTTTGCTCGCGGCCGCGAAGTTTCCAGGCAACTTTCTACGAGCTGCGTCACCGGCAGCCTTCGGATTTCCAGTTCCAGACGTTCGGCATCCATTTTCGAGAGCATCAGCAAATCTTCGGTGAGCCTTCCGAGTCTCCGCGCATGTTCCAGGATAATTTCCAGAAAGCGGCGCCGATTTTTCGCGTCGTCCATCGCTCCGCCCAGCAGCGTCTCCGCGAATCCCTGGATCGCCGTCAGTGGCGTTCGGAACTCGTGCGAAACGTTGGCCACAAAATCCCGCCGTACCCGCTCTAGTTTTCTCAAATCCGTGATGTCGTGCAGCACGATCACCGCGCCGTTCGCCTCCGTCGTTCGAACCGCCGCCACCGTGGCGGCAAAATATCGCGGCCGCAGCGTTCCCGTGACAATCTCCGATTCCACTTTCGGCTCGCCGGCCAGCACTTTTCTCGCAGCTTCGATCAGTTCCGTTTGCCGCACCACTTCCACCAGCGCACTCCCCGGCCGTGGCGGGAGATCGCTGCCGAGAATTTCCGCGAACCCAGGGTTCGCAAAGGCCACGCGCTCCGCCGCGTTCACCACCAGGACTCCTTCCACCATGCTCCCCAGAATCGCCGAAGAAAGATTCCGCTCCTCCACGAGCGTTCGAATCGTGCTATCCAGACGCTCCGCCGTCTGGTTCAGCGACCGGCTCAGCGCGTCCAGTGCGTCTCCCGATCCTTCGGCGGCTTGCGGACGGAAATCCCCTTCGGCCACGCGTCGCGAAAACTCCGTCAGACGCTCCACTCGTCCTGAGAATTTCCTGGAAACCAGCAAGGTTGCTGCGCTCGCCAGCATCAAAATGAGAAGCGATGCGATCCACAGCCTCTTGCGAAACGACCACAAAACCTCGTCCACAGTCTGTTCGGGCGCCGCGAACCGCAGCGTATATGGCTGCCCGGCGGCGTCGGTCTGCCGTACGGCATAAAAAAGCTGATCGTGCCCAGCCGCGTCTCCCGGCCGGATAGAACGGCCCTCTCCGCTCGCCATCGCTAGTTCCACTTCGGGAAGGTTCGTGAGGGTTTCCCTCACCTGCATATTGGCTTGCGAATCTGCAATCACGCCGCCGTCTCCGGCAATTACCGTGACGCGTGCGCCACTCGCCGCCATTTCGCGCGCCCAACTTTGTAGCGCGGCGGCTTCCTCGGGTTTTAGGTGAGAAAGCGAACTGAGCTGAGGCGGGTGCGCCTGCGCAATTCGCGCAATGGCAATGAGCTCCTCGAAACCCGCGCGCTCGTAATCGCGGCGGAGCGCGCGTTCCGCGAAGAAATCCACCGCGAGCAGCACACCCACGAGCAGTGCGAAAAACGCCAGCGCGAGTTTCCAGAAGAGATTAAGCCGCACGAGTTTCGAACAAATACCCCGCGCCCCGCACCGTCTTCAGGTGCGCCGGATTTTCCGGATCGGCTTCGATTTTTTCCCGCAGCCGCCGGACGTATACGTCCACGCTGCGCGGCGTCACGAAGCGGTCCGTGCCCCACACGGCATCCAGCAGCTGGTCCCGCGTGAAGACCCGGTTGGGGCGCGAAGCAAGATAGTAGAGCAGCCGGAATTCGAGCGTGCTGAGCGGCACCGCTTTTCCACTCTGACTCACGCGATAGGACGCCGGATCAATCGCCAGCCTGCCCACTTCGATCACCCGTGGCGCTTCCGCCGGCGGCTCCGCGCGGCGAAGCAGCGCTTTCACCCTCGCGATCAGTTCGCGTGGGCTGAACGGCTTCACCACGTAGTCGTCCGCCCCCATCTCGAGTCCCACCACGCGGTCTGCCTCTTCGCCGCGCGCGGTGAGCATCAGGATCGGCAACCGGCTGAGCGAATCATCCTTTCGAATCTCCCGGCAGATGTCCAGCCCGGAAAGCTTCGGAAGCATGAGATCCAGCAGCAGCAGGTCAGGGGGTGATTTCTTGAGCGTTCCCAGGCCTGTGCCGCCATCGTATGCGGCGCTGACCTGAAAACCCTCGTTGGCCAGGTTGTAGCGTACCAATTCGACGATATCGCGGTCGTCTTCGATTATCAGGATGCGTTTCATATTGACGGTTCTGCGGTCACCTGCAGAGAAGTTTAAGCGTACCGCCCGCCGGCTTGAGGGCAGTGTAGCGTACCCCGGGGCGCTGCGGTAGCTCGTGGACGATTTGGGGGCATCATGAACGGGCCGTAACACGGCCAAAGTGTGGCAAACATTTGTTAACGGTAGATTTACATTCATGTGAACGGGCGATGAACAAAATCCACCCGGAACCCGTAGGTCACTGTGGTGCTGCGGTCGTAAAAGCAAGTGCAAGAAGCGTTTTTTGCTCCAGTTCATGGGCTTTGGCCGAACCGGTCGCGGGGCTGGCGCTGGCGGAGCGCTTCACGGAGCGCAGGCTCAATCCGCGACTTTGCGTGATTTGCATGAGCCGCGGCATGACGTAAGAGAACGGCCCCATGTTGCGCGGCTCTTCCTGGACCCACACGACTTCTCGCGCGTTGGGATGCGCATCGAGCAACGCATGGATCTCCGGGCGAGGCAACGGATAGAGCTGGTCGAGAAATAAGATGGCTGTAGACATGTCCTTGCGTCTCCGGCGCTCGGCGCGCAGTTCGTGGCCGACTTTCCCGCTGGCGACCAGGATACGGCGAGCATCGGTGACTTCGCCGTCAGGAACGATCGGTTGGAAACGCGGATGCGTAAAATCCACGATCGGCGAAGAAGCGTCCGGATGTCGCAGCATGCTCTTCGGTGTGAAAACCACCAGCGGTTTGCGCCACGGGCGGCGCGCCTGACGCCGCAGCAAATGAAAATACTGCGCCGCCGAAGAAGGCTGGCAAATCTGCATGTTTTCCTCGGCTGCAAGCTGGAGAAAGCGCTCGATCCGTGCGCTGGAATGCTCCGGACCCTGGCCTTCATAGCCGTGCGGCAGAAGCAGCACAACGCCGGACGGCAAATCCCACTTGTCTTCCCCGGCGCTGATAAACTGATCCGTGATCACCTGCGCCCCATTAGCAAAATCCCCGAATTGCGCTTCCCACATGACCAGCGCCTCGGGATAGTCGCGGCTGAAGCCGTACTCGAACCCCAGGCAGCCCGCTTCCGATAGCGCGGAATTGTAGATTTCGCAAAAAGGCTGTGCTTCTGCGGAATGCGCGATGGAGGCTAGGGGAACGTATTCCCATTCCGTTTCCGTATCCACCAGAATGGCGTGGCGCTGGTTGAACGTGCCGCGCTGCGAATCCTGCCCCACCAGGCGTACCGGCGTGCCTTCCGAAAGCAGCGTGCCGAAGGCCAGCGCTTCCGCGAATCCATAATCCACGGCGCGCTTGCCGTGGCCCATCTCCGCTCGCTGTTCCAGCAGCTTCACAATTTTGGCATGAGTGTGAAAACCCTCCGGCACGTGGACCAGGCGATCCGTGATTTCCTCGAGTTTCTCCAGCGAAACTCCTGTGTCCACCTCGTATTCGGGCCGGAAGGCACCGCGATGAAACGCGGACCAGTAATCCGGCAGCTTGCGCAGGTGCGGAGCCTTCTTGAGCTGTCCGGCCTTCGTCTGCTCCGCTTCGTATTCCGCGCGCACGGAGTCCAGCGTTTGCGTGGGATCCAGTCCGGCGTGCACAGCATAAATCTTCCAAAGCGGGGGATGTTCTTTGATGCTCGCGTAGAGAAGCGGCTGGGTGATCGTTGGGTCGTCCACTTCGCTGTGGCCGTGGCGGCGGTAGCCGATCAGGTCCACCACCACGTCGCTGCCGAACGTTGCTCGGTACTCCGCGGCGATCCGTCCGACGCGCACCACGGCGTCGGGATCCTCGGCATTCACGTGAAAGATAGGAATGTTCTGGCGCTTGGCGAGATCGGCGGCAAAGCGCGAGGAATGCTCCTGAATCGGCCGCGTGGTGAAGCCGATCAGGTTGTTGACGATGATCTGAACGCTGCCGCCGACGGTGTTGGCTTCAAGATCCCCAAGATTCAGCGTCTCTGCCCAGATGCCCTGCCCCGCAAACGCAGCATCGCCATGCATCAGGATGGGGATCACTTTGTTGGTATTTTCGCGGTCGAAACCATTTTCGTAGCGCGTGATCTTGGCGCGCGCACGGCCCATAGCCACGGGGTCCACAGCCTCGAGATGGCTGGGATTCGAGACCAGGTGGATGCGGATTTCTTTCCCCGCGGTGGTGACGTACGTGCCCGTCGCGCCAACGTGATATTTCACGTCTCCCGCCCCAAGCACGCTGCGCGGGTCCACATCTTCAAATCCGGCTACAACCTCGTGCGGCGTTTTGCACGCCGTGTGTACCATGACGTTCAGTCGTCCGCGATGGCTCATGGCTACGACGGCTTGCTCCGCGCCGCTTTCCCCCGCGCTCTCCAGAATCGCATCGAGCAGCGGAATCAACGCGGTCACGCCCTCAAGAGAAAACCGTTTGGTGCCCAGATAGCGCGACTGCAAAACTTGCTCGAAAAGATCGGCGCGCACCAAGCGCTCCAGAATTTTTGGACGGTCCACCGTGTCGGGCGCGGCCTCCATCCGATCGGCGATCCACTGCCGGCGTTCCGGCTGAAGCAGGTGCATGAAGTCCGCGCCGACCGTGCCGCAATAAAATCGGCGAGCTTCTTCGGCGATTTCGCCGGAAAATTCAAGATCGGGCGACTTCAGCGGCTGTAGAAAACCAAGCGGATCGAGATCGGCTTGCAGATAACCCCAGCGGCGGAACGCATCGAAGATCTTTTCGCGCTCAGCACCCGCGCCAGAGTCATTTCCTGATTTCTTTTGTGCTTTCGCGGATTTTGCAGACCGCTCGGGTTCCAGGGTTGCGCGCTGTGCCATGGTCTCAACCTTCCAAACATCCATTTTGCCACAGAACGCCAGCGCCCGAACGCGGCGCCGTAAAGGCACGATGACACGCAGATTAGAACCAGTCGCTGCGGTAGGCGACCCACCAACTGAGGGCGAGAACGGGAATCGTGGCCGCGACCGCCCACCAGAACGGCAGGATAAGATCGGTAACCAGGCCGACGGCGCTGAAGGTCAGCCAGAAGATTTTGCGCTGCATAAGGCCTCAAGAAAAGCTTAGCGCCGGAAAATGATACGAGGAAGGAGGTTTTGACGAGAACGTTCCAGTCAGGAAAGGAGGGTTCGAGACGCTTGCAACTTACGGAAACTGTTTAAGGAAGCGCACGTCGTTCTGGAAGAACACCTGCAAATCGTCAATCCCGTACTTGAGCATCGCCAACCGGTCAATCCCCATCCCGAAAGCGAAGCCGTTCACTCTTTTCGGGTCGTAATTGACGAAGCCATAGACCGCGGGATCCACCATCCCCGCTCCGAAAAGTTCGATCCAGCCAGCGCCTTTGCACTGGCTGCAAATACCTCCGCTTGAAGCGGTGCCGCTGCCGCCGCAGAAAATGCACGAAACGTCGAATTCGACGGAAGGCTCCGTGAAAGGGAAATAGCTGGGGCGGAAGCGCGTCTTTACGTTTGCGCCGAAATATTGCTTCACGAAATATTCGATCGTGCCGGTGAAATCGCAAAAAGTGATGTCCGTATCCACGGCTAGCCCTTCGATCTGGTGGAACATGAAGGAGTGTGTGGCGTCCGGATTGTCGCGGCGATAGACCTTGCCGGGCACGATGACGCGAACGGGAGGCTGCTGCTTTTCCATGGTGCGAATCTGCACCGGCGAAGTGTGCGTGCGGAGAAGCAGCGGGCCGGGCGCGCCTTTCGGCAGCTGCAAATAGAACGTGTCCATGTCGTCGCGCACGGGATGGAATTCGGGAATGTTCAGCGCTTCGAAATTGTAATAGGGTGTTTCGATTTCTGGCCCTTCCACGACGGAAAAACCAATGGAGACAAAGATGTCTTCGATTTCCTGAAACACCTGCCGGATCAAGTGGCGCGAACCGATCGGACGAACGACGCCGGGTAGCGAAAGGTCCACGCGTTCCTTGGCACCGGCGGCTTCTTCGCTTTCCGCTTCAATCGCCGCACGCCGTGCTTCGATTTCCGCTTCCACGTGCGCGCGCAGTTCGTTCAGGCCCGCGCCCACGGCACGCTTCAGCTCCGGTGAAGCAGGTTTCAGCCAATTGTCGGTGATGAGCGCAAGAACGCCCGATTTCCGCCCAAGCCACGCGTCGCGGAATAGTTTCCACTCCGACTCGTCATGAACCGTTTGGAATTGCCCATCAAAATGCGCGCGCACCGTTACGAACTGGTTGGCAACGCCTTCCGGTTCGCGGATCCCCAGCTCAGCGAGGGTCTTTTCAGTCGGATTTTCGATGGTCGGCATGGACGCAAAATAAGAGACGCAGCAGGGGCACGATTTATCGGGCCCCTACGAGAAGTTACCATGGAACTCGCGTTCAATTCGCGAAGGGAGTAGGAAACCAGCCGCTCCGCTCGGAATGACGATCGCTATTGCTACGCCTTCTTGGCAGCTGAAGCCGCGGCGGCTTTGGCCTTCTCAGCAACCTGCGCAAATCCGGCGGCATCTTTCACGGCCATGTCCGCCAGAACCTTGCGGTCCAGCTCGATTCCCGCGGCTTTCAGTCCGTGGATCAACTGGCCGTAGGTCATGCCGTTGAGCCGCGCGGCCGCGCCGATGCGCTGAATCCACAACTGGCGGTACTGGCGCTTCTTCACGCGGCGGTCGCGGAACGCATACCGATCCGCGCGATTCGCGGCTTCCTGCGCCGACTGGTACAGCTTGCTCTTGGTGAGGAAAAATCCTTTGGTCCTCTTGAGGTACTTCTTGCGGCGCGCACGCCGCTTCGTGCCGCGTTTAACGCGTGCCATGGGTTTTCTCCTTTTGCCGGGCTGAAGCCCGGCCCTACATTTTTGGCAGAGACAAACAGGAAGCGGCACGCGCTAAATCGAGTGGCGCAACGGGTTTGTCTCTGATGTGTGCTGCAAAACCGCGTTCAAGCTGCGGCTCATTTGGCCGGCAGGCACCCGTGTAGCGCTGCCTGGCACAAATTGCGGAAGGTCAGTTCCGCCCTTCATTCGTGGAACACAGGTGGCCTTCTGCGGCCGCTCAGTGGTCCCCGAAGAAATTCATTATCTCCAAATTCTTGTCGAACCTACCGCAAACCGTAAGGAAGCATCTGCCGCGTCTTCGGCATATCGGCGGCGTTGACCTGCGTCAGCTTCTTGAGCTTTCGCATGCGCTTCGCCGCTTTGGTCCCCAGCAAATGGCGCTTGCCGGAATGCATGCGCAGCAGCTTGCCGGTCGCGGTCATTTTGAAGCGCTTGGCCGCGCCACGATGCGTTTTCAGTTTCCGTTTCGGTCTTGTCGAATTCCGTGGCATTGCAAATCCCTTTCATGGTCGGGCGGGAAGTCCCGCCCCAATTTTTCCGTTTCAGCTTGCCGCCTGCGCTCCCGGCTTCGCTGCGGCGCCTTTTTTCGGAGCCAGCAGCGCGACGAGGACGTTGCCTTCCATGCGCGGCGGCGTTTCAATCTGCCCGTGCTCGCCGATCTCGCCGAGCAGCCGCGTCATCTTGGCTCGGCCCACTTCCTGGTGCGCCATTTCGCGGCCGCGGTGAAAAATCATCGCGCGGACTTTATGGCCTTCCCCGAGGAACCGAATGATCTGGTTCTTGCGCACCTGATAATCGTGCTCCGCGGTGGCTGGCCGGAACTTCACTTCTTTCAAGACCGACCCGCGGCTGCTTTTGCGCTGCTCGTGAGCCTTTTTGTTCTGCTGATAAAGGAACTTGCCGTAATCCGTTATCTTGCAAACGGGAGGATCCGCCGTCGGCGAAATCTCCACAAGATCCAGTCCGCGTTCCCGGGCCATTCGAACAGCCTCAAACGGCTGCATGACCCCAAGCTGGCCACCCTCTTCGTCAATCACTCGCACTTCACGCGCTCGGATCCGTTCGTTGATGCGGATTCGATCGCTCTGCCGGAAATTCCGATCTGCGATAATTCCCCCTTACCCTCGTTGAAGGCGCCTGTCATCCCGCCATGCGGGAGAGGGCCCGAATTCCATCCTGAAATACGCCCGTGAACCGGCCGTCCCCGCGCCCCGCCGCACAGTCAAGCAGCCCAACAGGGACGGGTTTGTAAGTATACCACGCGAAATCGGCCTCCCGGCAAGGAGAAAGCCCGTCGGAATCAGGCCGCGGAGCGACGCCGGCGCTTTCACAATGGGGCACACCACGGATGGTGACCGGTCTCCCGCAGCATGCCCCACGCGCATCCATTCCGTCGGCCCCTGTAGGTTTACAGCCGAAGGGTCCCGCCGAAAGACGGGTCGAGCAGTCCCGCAGCGGGAGGTTGGCGCTAGTACGTAGTGAGCATGGCCCGAAAATCGTTTCAAGCCGGTCCGCTGAGGAACTGGCCCGCCCGCAACTCATGATCTCGCGAGACCTTGAGGGAACCAAGAGGCGTTAGCATCGGGAATGCGATTCAGCTGTCGGCGGTTGTCGGATCAATCATGCGGCGGACGACGGAAATCTTGTTAGCCGGGAATCCGCCCTGCTTGGCGTGCTCGCGAATGGTGGCTTCATCGGGCGCAATATATACGCAATAGATCTTGTCGTCGGTGACGTAGCTCTCGATCCATTGGATTTGCGGCCCGATGTTGCGGATCACGCTGCAGGATTTTTGCGAGATTGCTTGCAGATCTCCAGGTGAAAGTTTTCCCGCTCCTGGAATTTCCCGCTCAATCAAGAATTTGGGCATGAAAGCCTCCGTCAAAATAGGTCAGCGAATTCTGCGGGAGCGCTACAAAGCTGTCGCGAGATCCGGACCTGTTCAGAACCCGCTTGATGGGTCCGCTCCCAGAGGACTACTCAACTGATTGTGCGCGATTCTACTTCCTGTTGCAAAGCCTCGACGAGTTCCGCGAGCGGCCGTGGACCCAGATCGCCCTTGCTGCGATGTCGCACGCTCACCGTTCCCGCTTCCGCTTCCTTCGGGCCCACCACGAGCATGTATGGAATTTTCTGCAGTTGCGCGTCGCGGATTTTGGCGGGCAGCTTTTCGTTGCGGTCGTCCAGATGCACCCGCAAGCCGTGATTCTTCAGCGTCTCCGTGATGTGCCTCGCATAATCCATCACTTTTTCGCTGACCGGGCAGACTTCCACTTGGACGGGAGCCAGCCACACCGGAAAGGCTCCCGCGTAGTGCTCGATCAGGATCCCGAAAAAGCGCTCGACAGATCCCAGCAAAGCGCGATGCACCATCAGCGGTTGGTGCCGCGCGCCGTCGTCGCCCACATACTCCAGCTCGAATCGCGCCGGCAGATTGAAGTCGAATTGCACCGTCGTGAGCTGCCACGGCCGTCCAATCGCGTCGATCAGCTTGATGTCAATCTTCGGCCCGTAAAACGCCGCTTCGCCTTCCATTTTCTTGAAGGGAATCTTCATGCGCTCCATGGTATTGGCCAGCGCGGCTGTCGCGCGGTGCCAGTCCTCGGGCTTTCCGGCGTAATTTTCCGGATGCGCCGGATCCCAATCCGAAAGCTCCACCTCGAACTTGTCGAAGCCGAAATTCTTCATCACCGCGTAGGCAAAATCCACGCACGCCTCCACTTCCGATTCGATCTGCGAAGGCATGCAGAAAATGTGCGCATCATCCTGCGTGAAGCCGCGCACGCGCAGCAATCCGTGCAGCACGCCGCTGCGCTCGTAGCGGTAAACCGTCCCGAGCTCCGCCAGCCGCACCGGCAAATCGCGGTAGCTTCGCAATTTCGATTTGTAAATCAGAATATGCCCGGGGCAGTTCATCGGCTTGAGCTGGTAATCCGCCTTTTCCACTTCGATTGCCCCGAACATATTCTCCTTGTAGAAATTCGTGTGCCCGCTGGTATTCCACAAATCGCGCCGCATGATGTGCGGTGTGTACACCAGGTCGTATCCGCGCCTGAGGAGCTCGTCTCGCAGCCACGTCTCGATAATGTTGCGGATCAGCCCGCCCTTCGGATGCCAGAAGATCAGTCCCGGCCCGGCTTCCTCCTGGATGCTGAAGAGATCGAGTTCCGGTCCGAGTTTGCGGTGATCGCGCCGCTTCGCCTCCTCCAAACGATGCAAATATGCGTCGAGTTCCTTCTGCGTAAAAAACGCCGCCGCATAAATCCGCTGCAGTTGCGGATTGCCTTCCTGCCCTTTCCAGTACGCGCCTGCGACGTTCATCAGCTTGAACGCCTGAATCCGCTTGGTCGAAGGAATATGCGGCCCGCGGCAGAAATCAATGAATTTTCCCGTGGTATAGAAGCTCACCATCGGCTCCACGGCCTTCTCTTCCACCAGCTCGCACTTGAAAATTTGATTCGCCTTCTTGTACAGCTCCAGCGCCTCCGGTTTCGAAATCAGCTTGCGCTCGTTCGGGATGTCCTGCGAGGCCAGCTCGTGCATTTTCTTTTCGATTTTCGCAAGATCGTCGGGAGTAAACGGCTGTTCCCGCAAAAATTCGTAAAAGAATCCGTTCTCCACCGGCGGGCCAATGCCCAGCTTCACGTCCGGATACAGCTCCATGACCGCGGCGGCAAGCAAATGCGCCGCCGAATGCCGGAAAACAAACAGTGCGTCGGGATCCTTGTCCGTCAAAATCTGCAGCTTGACGTCGCTTTCGAGCGGCCGCCGCAGATCAATCAATTCGCCGTCGCCGTCGCTGGGAACGGTCACCCGCGCCACCAGCGCGGCGTCCGCAAGTCGCGGCGAAATGCTTCTTGCGACATCCGCCGCAGTCGCGCCCTTGGGCATATCTTTTACGCTGCCGTCTGGCAGCGTGATGTGTATCGTATCCATTTGCTCCGTACCTGGAAGGTGAACGATCTAGCTTATCGGCGGGTCAAATTGCGGTCAAGGCGCATGCGGCGCCTCGCTCGGTTTCGCGGCGGAATCTTCGAAAATCGCCAAAAAGTCTGGACGATCCCGCAGCTTGGCAAAGGCCGGTTCTCCCTTAGCCCTCGCCGCAAGTGCCGCCGGATCCTTGGTCAGCTCCCGTGCTTTATGAAGGGCGGCCAGCGCACCATGAGAATCCCCGCCGTACGCGCGTGCGATCGCGAGGCCCAGGAACGCAGAAGCCGACTGCGGGTCGCCCTCCGTTGCCAGCTCAAAGTAAGTTGCTGCTCCCGCGATGTCCTTGCCTTCCAGCTCCTCGCCCCCCGCTTCCAGGGCCTGCATGGACACGCCCGCAAGCGCGCGTTTCAAGACGAGCAGCCTCTCCGGATGTTTTTCGTGCTCGGTTTCTTTGCGCAGCGAAACGATTTGTCCTCGAACCTGGATGAGCTGGACGGTCGAGTCGTCATGAGAATTCTGCAGGGCTGCCAGGCCTGCAGAAATTTCTTCTGTCAGCCGCTCTTGCTGCTCAAATTCACGCTCCTCGAGCTTCATTCCTTCCCGCACGGCCTTCTGTTCCTGGAGCGCGTCCGCCCTCTGGGTAAAAGGTTCGTTCGCAACGATTCCGTGAAACGTCCAGCCCGCTTGCCGCAATTCGCGCCACGCGGCAAAAAGATCGCCCGACTGTTCAAGACGATTCGCGCGCTCCAGCTCCAGATTGAACTGCTTTGCAAGGAAAGCATCGTCGCGGCGGGTCGAACCGGATTTCATCGCCTGCAGTGTGAACCAGGCGAACGCCTCTTCCACAACCTGTGCGGGAGCCCATTGGTGTGGCCCCTCGAAGGTGCGCAGCCAATGCGGGTAATCCTCTTGCGCCAGCTTGTCCTGAAGCTGGACGACTTCGCTGTAATTGAAATCCGCGTTCCCCACGGCCGAAAAGACCGGGAAAGTTGCGCTTCGTGAAGGCGGCGAGTCCCGCGGAAAGCCCGCGCCGTTCAGGAAGACTCCCGCCGCGCATTTGCACAGCGACGCAATTCGCGCAGCCACTCGCGCGCTTCCGGAAAATCCCGCAAAATACATTCGGCGCCCGTCAATCGCCAGCCTTTGGTGGGTATCCTTGAACACCGCATTGGCGGCATCGAATTCCGGTTGCGCCGGACCGTTTCGCGCATTGTTGGATGCGGCGATGATGTAACCTTCGCGTTCCGCGGCATCCTTCATCAGTTCCGCGGCCACCGCGCCGCGGGCGCCCGGGTCAAAAACGTAGAGAATCGGCCACGTTCTGGCGGTAGAGTAGGCCGACGGCAGATAGAGCGCGTAGGATTGGAGTGGCTCTTTCGTGCATCTGACATTGCCATGGAGAATCCCTGGAGTGATCGCGGCACTGCCAGAATTCTCTTGTTGCCCGGTTTGGCCTGGAACTGGCGAGACGACAAGCAATAGCAACACAAGATGCGAGCGCGTCTTCGCCATATCGGAACAGTATATCTCTCGGGCAAAGTTTGAAAATTCTTGAAGTTCGGGAAATGAGGCGAACATGATCCGATGGGTGCAAGTCGTACTTGCAGGCCTGCTCGTCATTGTTCCCTTGCGCGTGGCGGCGCAGGAGGCGCAACGCGTAAAAGGCCCCGACGAACGATTCAAAACTGACATTCTCGTCGTCGTGGCCCACCCCGACGACGAAGCGGGAGTGACTCCCTACCTCGCACGGGCAATCTACGATGAACATAAACGCGTGGCCGTCGTGTATGGCACGCGCGGCGGCAGCGGCGGAAACGAATATGCCCGCGAGCACGGTCCGGCGCTTGCCGACGTTCGCGAAATGGAAGCGCGCGAAGCCTGCGCGCGTCTCGGCATTACCCACGTCTGGTTTCTGAATGGAAAAGACACGGCTTCGCAAAACGTTCTGAACTCGCTCGCAAGCTGGGGCCATGGCGAAAATCTCGAAGAGCTCGTTCGCATCGTTCGCCTCACCCGTCCCGAAGTCATCATCTCCTGGCTCCCCGCCGTTTTCATCGGAGAAGATCACGGCGATCACCAGGCATCTGGCGTTCTGGCAACCGAAGCCTTTGATATGGCCGATGATCCTGCCGCATTTCCTTCGCAAGTTGCGGGACCTTCCAAGCGTCTCGAGACCTATCTCGAAGGTTTGTCGCCCTGGCAGCCGAAGAAACTTTATTTTTTCAGCGATGCCTCCGATCAAAGCCAGTTCGCGGGAACCGGCCCCGCCTATTCCATCAAGGAAATCTCCCCTTCGCAGAAAAAGCCCTACTGGCGACTCGCCCTGAATTCCGCAATGGCGCACCAGACCCAATTCCCCGCCGAAATTCAACAACTCTCGAAAATGAGCGATGAGCAGCTCGACAATCTGATGAACGATCCCAAATCCGCCTGGTGGCACGACCCCCTGACACTGATCTTCGGTAAGTCCGTCACCGCCGGAAAGGCTACCGATGAAGTCTTCGCGGATCTCAACCAAGCCCGCTCGGCCTGCACCAGGCCAGGAGACCTAAGTCAAACGGTACTCAGCATGGATTCGCGCTCTTCGGCTGCGCTGCTTGGCGGACCTTGGGGATTCTACAGAACATTTTATGCCCGGCATTGTTTAGATTCTCTGCCGGCCGCCAAGGTCCCTGAGATCGGCGTGCAAGCAGGAAGCACCGTAGTCATTCCGCTCGAAGTGGTACGCGGCGCCGCCATGCCCTTGACAGCCGCCGTCAAAGCCGATGTTCCCGAAGGATGGAGGATCGTGAGAGGAGAAGGCAGCTTTCAATTGCCGCCCGAAGAAATCAGCCACTTGAATGTTGAGATTCAGACTCCAGGCCTGTCAGCGGAAGGCGGGCAGAAAGCGCAGCCGCAGGAGATTCATCTTCGAGTGACGTCCGGGAGCGCCTCGGATGACATCACGCTGCGCGTACTGCTTCAAAAAAGTGCGCTGCCGCAATAGGCCTGTTCCAGGAAATGTGACAAAGGCACCGCCGCCCACAAACTGAGGGACTATTTCTTTTCCCGCGCGGCTTCCATTTGCTCCCAAGCCGCATCCGGCAGCATCAGCAGGTTATTGAACTCGCCCGCGCCTCTCAACCACTGGCCCCCGTCGATCACCACGCATTCGCCGTTGATATACTCAGACATCTCGCTCAGAAGAAACGCCGCGAGGTTCGTCAGCTCCTCGTGGCGGCCAAAGCGCTTCATCGGATGCGAATCTTTCGCATGTTCCTCGAACAGCTTTGACGGCATCAGCCGCGACCACGCTCCTTCCGTCGGAAATGGCCCCGGGGCGATCGCGTTCAGCCGGATGTGATATTTCGCCCATTCCACCGCCAGCGATCTCGTCATCGCCAGAACTCCCGCTTTCGCGCAAGCCGAGGGCACCACAAATCCGGAACCGCAATTCGCCGCCGCATACGTCGTCACGATGTTCAGCACGTTTCCGCCCAGCTTTTGTCCAATCCAGCGCTTCGCGAACGCTTGCGTGCAATGAAACGTCCCATTCAGCACGATCCCCACAACGCTGTTGAATGCATTCGCAGAAAGCTTCTCCGTGCGCGCCATGAAGTTGCCCGCGGCGTTGTTCACCACCGTGTCAATCCGCCCGTACTGCGCTTCCGCCGCCGCCGCTGCGGCCTCCACCGCGGCATAGTCCCGCACATCGCAAGTTGCGAAAGCGGCTGCGCCTCCTGCGCGATGAATCTCGTCGCAAGTCTCCATTAGGGGCTGCTCGCGGCGTCCCGCAAGAAACATCCGCGCTCCCAATTCCGCGAAGCGCAGCGCCATCGAGCGTCCGAGGCCCGATCCTCCTCCGGTGATGAAAATGGCGCGCTCTTTTAGGAGATCTTTCTGGAACAAGGGTCACCACCGTTTGGAAGGTTCGCCGCAGGGGAGACTCCGCGGCTGGCAGACTCATTCTAGTTCAAGCGGTTCGAACGAAGCTCAAATAATTCGAATGCGGAAAGAAACGTCCCTCAAAATAATGAGGGCGGGAAGGAGGCCCAGTTCCATCCCGCCCCTGTTCTATGGCTGGGCTAGGCGCTCAGCCACAACGCCGGTGCGCACCGCGACGTACCTTGGCAGCGGTAGTATCCGTCGCGATTGCAGCGCGCCCGGCGGACATCTGCC
>Ga0335078_10002859_pt1 | contig 25959 bp, 28 predicted proteins | sample Lox_Sample_32_FD_206711 | JGI IMG/M metagenome (GOLD analysis project Ga0335078, IMG submission 206711) | Soil microbial communities from Loxahatchee National Wildlife Refuge, Florida, United States - Lox_Sample_3.2 | ecosystem: Environmental > Terrestrial > Soil > Wetlands | place: USA... | reverse complement strand
TCGGCTGGCGAGCGACCGTCGCGAGCGCGGCGGTCGGCGCCTTCACCTGGACGAAACTGAGGAGGTCGAGCAGATTGCCATGGTACTCCCGGTGGGCGTACGCCGAGGCGGTGCGGGCCAACCAGTCGGTGGACCGGTTCCGGCCGGAGAGCTTGAACCGGTGCACGCCGGCGGCCTCGTACGTTTCGAGGTCTTCCGGGCGGACCCAGATCGAGGAGACGAGCCGCCGGGGATCTTGTACCACCTCGAGACCGCACTGGAGGATCGGGAACTCGAACCACAGCCCTTCGCCCCCCGGCTGGGAACAGAGCGAGCTCGTGTTCAGGTGATGCCCGCGGTACGGGCAGTCCCGGATGCACGTCTGGTTCGCGAGGATCTCGACGCGGGCCCCGGCGGCGACGAGCCCCCGGATCAGGGCGAAGTCCCGGTTCGCCTCCTCGAGGATGACGGTCCCCGCACCGAGCCGAAGGAAGTACTCGGCCTGGGCGACCGAGCGGATCCGCGCGAACGACGAGACGGAGATCGGCACCTCGGGGTGGGCGCGGTGGACCGCCTCCACCAGGGCGGGCAGCGCGATGACGAAGCCGTCGACCCCGAGATCGAGCAGCTCGTCGACCTCCGCGTCGAAGCGGTCCAGGTACCCGGGGGAGTACTCGCGAAGTCCGAGGTCGTTGCTGTTCAGGGTGGCGTAGAACCGGCGTCCGGTGCGGTGGATCTCGGCGACGTGCCGACGGAACGCGGTCCGGTCGACGTCCGGCAGAATGTACGGTGGGCGGCCCGCTCCGGTGAGGGAGACCCGGAACCCCCCGAAGAACGATTCGATGGGGAGCTCCGCGACCCGGCCCGGGAGCGCGTCGTCGAAGTTGGTCGCCAGCACCAGCTCCATCGTCCTCCGGAGCCGTCCCGGCATGTCAGTCTGACCCCGCACCGGTGCGGCGCAACCTGTTTTCCCCGGCGGGCGGTCGGGGAGGACGTGCCGAGCGACGACCGTCGGGAGAGCCTGGCCCGGCTGCGGACCGAGATCGAGAGCATCGATCGCGAGATCGTACTGCTGATCGCCGCGCGGCTGGAAGCGGCCGACCGGGCGTTGCAGCTCCGCGTGATCCGCGGCCGTCCGATCACCGACCCGGACCAGGAGCGGCGGGTGCTGGGGCGGGCCCGCGCGTGGGCCGAGGCGGACGACGTCCCGGCGGCGCTCGTCGAGCGGCTGTTCCGGGCCCTCGTGGAGGAGGGAAAGAGCCGGTTCCTCACGGGGCGGCCCCCGCGGACCGGAGGGGGCGTGACCGTACTAGTTCCGGAACCCCACGGTCCGCCGGTGTGTCTCGAGGACCGGCCGCGTCCGGACCTCCGGCCCGTACCGCCGGCCCGCTAGCTTCCCCGTCGCCCGTCGCAGGATCTCGAGCGCGGTCGAGCGCCCGACCCCGAGGGACCGCGCGACATCCCCCAGAGAGCCCCGTCGGGGGTAATCGAAGTACCCCAGCGTGTAGGCGATCCGCAGCGCCCGGTCCTGACGACGGGTCAGGCTGGTAGCGGAACGGTACGGCTCGACCCGGACGACGGCCCCGGCGCCGGGGTTCCCGGCCGGGGCGCCCCGGACGAACGACCGTGCCTGGCCCCCGCGGGGAAGCACGACCCTCCAGGGGTCGCCCTCGGAGCCGGTCAGGAGCGGGCAGCTGACGCAGATCCCGCCGGCGTCGTGGGTCGCGGTGCAGACCGCAGGGGCGGGCTCGCTCACCCGGAGCAGCGCGCGGTCCGGACCGAGCCGGGCGAGGGCGACCGACCGTGCGCCGAGCCGGCGGCGGATCGACCGCACGAGCGGGTCGAACTGTTCGTCGTCGACCTCGAGGTCGAGCCACCGGACGAGCCGACGCGGGCGGCGGGCCGACAGCCGGCAGGCGAGCAAGCGGACCTCCGCCCCGGCGCGGTCGAACAGCTCGGAGAGCGGGTGGGCCCGCCCCCGCCGATCGAACCGGACCTCGATGAGGGGGAACCGGGACAACTCGGCCGTCGCCGCCGACGCCGGGCGGACCGGTCGTCGTTCGTGCCCCACACCGCGCGGTCGCATCCCGCCGGCTGAGCCGGCAGGGGGGCTAAGAGCCTAGCGTAAAACCGAATCTCCGGGCGGGCCGTCCGCGGGAGGCCGGCGGGCTCCGACTCGCTCCTTCCCGCGTCGCGCGGCGCGGTGGACTCGGATTCACCCACCGCCCAAATATCCGACCCCCGTGAGACCGCGCCAAGGCGAACACGATGTCCGAGACCGGAACGATCCTAGCAAGACCTCCGAGCTGGTGGACGAAGAACGCCCACGGACTGAAGACGGCCTTCCGAATCATCCTGGGCGCCGTCTGGCTGATCGACGGGACGCTCAAGTTCACGTCGGGGTACGTCAACGGGTTCCTGGGGGACGTCCAGAATTCCCAGTCGATCGCGCCGTCGTGGCTCTCGGGGTGGTACTCCTTCTGGGTCACGCAGGCGACCCAGCACTCGACGGTGATCGTCTACACGGTCGGGACCCTCGAGGTGCTGCTCGGGCTAGCGCTCGTCTTCGGCTTCATCCGGAAGATCGCCTACCTCGGCGGGGTCGTCCTAAGCCTGCTGATCTGGGCCGTCCCCGAAGGGTTCGGCGGGCCGTACACGGCCGGCTCGGGGACGACGGACGTCGGAACGGGCGTGATCTATGCGATCGCCTTCTTCGGGCTGATCCTGATCAACGCCACCTACGGCTCCAGCCGCTACAGCCTCGACTACTACATCGAGCGGCGGTTCCCGGCCTGGGCGAAGCTGTCGGAGTTCGGCGATCCCGCCCCCCGAGCCCCCGCTCCGGTGGGAGCCCCCCCTACGGCCTGAGCGGTCGTCGAGGGGCGGCCGCGTCCTAGGTCCAACCCATTCCTCCCCTCCGTCCCCCGTCGAACCGACCACGTCTCCGCGTACCGGGGCGATTCACCCTCCGGTCGAAATCGGTCCGGCCCGGTTCCCGGGCGACGCCGGTCCGTCAATCGGAATCGACCGTGCGCCCAAATCGGAGGAGGCGGCAGTAGCGGGGGAGGAGCGGAGATGGCCGACGCGTCCCCCTCGGGGTTCCCGGTGCTCGGGCGCCTGCTGCTGCTCGGACTGATCTGGGGAGTCACCTTCCCCGTGGCCCACCTCGGGGTGGCCGCCGGGGCAGACCCGGTCCTTCTCGTCGCCCTCGTCCTGGCGATCGCTTCGGTCGCGATGCTCCCTCTCGCCGTGCTCTCCGGTGCCGCTCGACCTCGGGGGCGGGATGCCCTGGCCTCGGCCGGCGTCGGCGCCCTCCTGATCGGCGGCATCAACCTCCCGCTCTACTGGGGACTCGAGTCCGCGACCGGGGGAACGGCCGCGATCGTCTACGCGACCGCCCCGCTGATCAGCGTGGCGGTGCTCGCGATCCTCGGGTCGGGCGCGGCCGTGACGCGACGGCAGCTCGCCGCGCTCGGGATCGGGCTCGGCGGTGTCGTCGTGCTCGCCTACGCGACCGTCGGCGGTGCGGCGCTCGCCGGCGTCGGACCGATCGTCGCCTTCGGCATCGGCGCGACCTGCCAGGGTACCGGCGCCGTCGCCGCGGGTCGGCTGCGCCCGGCGGGCGAGGACGCCTGGGGCCTCACGTTCGAGTTCGTCGGCGGCGCGGTCGCCGCCGCCGTGGTGCTCCCCGTGCTGGCGCCCGGGCTCGCGTTCCCGATCACCCCGGCCACGATCGGCTCGCTCCTCTATGTCGCGCTCCTGACGATGGTCGCGGGCTACACCCTGTTCTTCGACCTGATCCATCGCGCCGGGCCGGTCCGCGCGAACCAGGTGACGTTCCTGAACCCGGTCGTCGCGATCGCCGTCGGCGTCGTGGTCTTTGCGGAGCGGTTCGTGCCGCTGGAGGCGGTCGCGCTCGCGCTGATCGTCCTCGCGCTCGCGTTGCTTCAGCCCCGGCGGCAACCCCGGGCCGAGCCCGTCCCGGTCGGCCGGTCGACCGTCCCGGGCGTCGCCGTCCCCAGGGTCGGACCGGATCACCGCGGTTGACCCGACGCCCCGGCGGGGCGAGACTCCCGTCGGTGCGCGAGCATCCCCGAGATCGCCCCGAGCATCGTGGCCCACTTGCGGAACGGCTCGATCCACGGCCGGAAGCGGTACCCCGGGAAACGGGACTCCCCGCGTCGCCCCTGCACGGCGAGGTTCGCCCAGAGCGCGGCAAAGCCGACCGCCGCCCCCAGGAGGGCGATCGCCCCTGCGAGCCGGAAGAGCGGGCCGGGAATCACGACGAGGATCGCCCCGACGACCGCCAGCGCCGGCAGGCCGAGATACGCCGAGTCGGCCCGGGACGCCTCGTACGTCCGGCCGTGCTTGCGCCAGACGACGTACGCCCCGCTCGCGTAGCGGTACTGCCGTCGCAGGAGGGTCGGGAAGTCGAGCTCGGCGTAGTCGTGGTAGACGAACGCCTCGGGGACGTAGGCGGCCCGCCATCCGCGGTCGACGGCCCGGTTCTCGAAATCCTGGTCCTCCGCCCCGTTCGTCGTGAGGGCCGCGACGAGCGGTCCCAGCTCCTCGAACAGTCGCTTGCGGAACGCCGAGTTGCCCATCGGGATCGCCCACGGCCGGGACCGCACGATCGTGTCGTAGAACCGCTGGAGGTAGGCGTCGTAGTACCGGGCGGCGCGGTTGCGGGCCGTGCCGGCGAGCGCCGGGGTCGGGCCGCCGGCGAACCCCACGCCCTCGTCGGCCTCGATCGGCGCGACGAGCCGTCCGAGCCACTGGGGCGGCGCCACCTCGTCGGTGTCGAGGAAGGCGATCAGTTCGTTCCGGATCTGGGCGATCGCCGCGTTCCGGCTGTCGGTGATCGACCCCGGGGCCTTCAGGTGGACATAGCGCGGGTCGAGGGCGGCGTAGCGCCGGCAGATCGCCGCGATCTCGGGCGAGTTCCCCCCGTCGGCGATCAGCACCTCGTCGGGGGCGCGCTCCTGGCCCTGCAGCGATTCGAGGCACCGCGCGAGGCGGGGGTCGTCGAGCACCGTGACGATGACCGTGACCTTCAGTAGCCCCACCCCGCGATCCGATCGGCGACGGACGTCGGCTCGGGCAGGTTGAGCACCGAGCGGAGCCGGGGGAGGACTTCCGCGAGATCCGGTCCGTCGGTCGGCTCGCCCGGGCCGATCAGGCGGGCCCCGCCGGGGTCGAGCCGCATCCGGTACAGGAGGCCGCTCTGGTCGAGGAGGGTCTTGAACTCCCCCCGATACCCCACGATCTGGACCCGGTCGAGCCGGCGCCGTCGCTCCTCTGAGAGCGACTGCGCCTCCCGCGTCGGGAGCCCGTCCGTCATCGAGTAGACCGTTCGGCCGGCGGTCGCTTCGCCCCCCAGGAGCGAGCGGCTCCCCGGATCCCCGAACGGGTTCCCGGGCGCCGCAACGTCGGCGATCGTGCGGGGGACGTCGATCAGGCTGACCCACGCCGCCACGTCCGGCCCTGCGGGGGTTCCCTGGCTCCGCGGCGGTTTCACCCACAGCGGGACCCGCGTGATCGACTCGAGAAGGTTCAGCCGATGGTACATCTGTCCGCCTTCCCCGAACGTCTGGCCGTGGTCGCTCGTGATCACCACGAGGGTCTCGTCCCAGCGGCCGCGCGCCCTGAGACGGGCCACGATCGAGCGCAGTCGGTCGTCGAGGACGCGGAGGGTGGCGAGGTAGTCGCGCTCCGTCCAGGCGATATCCCGCGCGGACGGCGCCCGGTCGCCCGTCTTCCAAAGTTCCGAGACCTGGGTGCTCCGGGCGTACGCCAGCCAGTCCCGGAGCCCGATCGGACGACCGCCGTCGGCGAAGTACGGCTCGTGCGCCTCGAGGAGGTTGACGAAGAAGAAGCACGGGGTCTCCGGCGCCTCCGCGAGCGCCGAGTCCAGCGACGAATCGATCCAGGGTCCGACGTACGCCGAGGGGGTCTCGGTGATGCGGCCGCCGACCCGGTTCAGCGCGTCGCACACCGGGGTGAACCGGGAGAGCGCGCGCATCGTCCCGACCCGCACCGCGGACGCGCTTGACCGCTGGTCGAGCCGCGCGTGGACGGCCGCATCGGCCCCGTTCAGCGACGGGCAGCTCGGCGTGCGGGCGAGGAACCGCAGGAAGAACTCCCGGTCCCCCCCCCAGACGGCCGACCCGAACCCCCGGGTCAATCCCGTCGCGGGCTGGACGTAGCCGTTCGCGGAGAACGAGGCGGTGCGGTACCCCCGGGCCGCGAGCAGCTCGGCGATCGTCGGCGGACCCTCGCCGAGGATCGCGCCGGCCTTGTAGTGGGCCCCGTGGTCCCACGGGTACAGTCCGGTGAAGAGGCTCGCGTGCGACGGGATCGTCCAGCTGGCCGGCGCCACCGCGCGGTCGAACCGCAGGAACTCGGGCGCGATCGACGCGAGGAACGGCAGCGCGCCCCGGTCGACCTGGTCGCGGAACCGGTCGGCGCGCACGCAGTCGAGAACGACCACGAGCACGTCCGGACGGCCGTCCCTCGGCGGCATGCGGAGCGGTCCGAGGGAACCCGGGGACTATAAGGGATGGCGCGGCGCCGCGGCCCGGGGAGATGGGCGCGGCGATCCCCGCGCCCTCAGGAGAGCGTCCGGCCGCAGCGGGGGCAGAAACCGTACTCGGCCGTCACGGTCGACCCGCACCCGGGGCACCGACGCGAACCCGCGGCCGGCGCGGGGGCCGAGGGGGCCGTACCCGGCAGCGGCGCGAACGGCGCGGGCGGCGCTCCGGTGAACGAGTAGCCCGCGGGGGACGGGGGCGCCCCGGGCACCGCACTGGTCCGATCCGCGCGGAACACCCCCGAGGCGATCAGCCCGAGCCCGACCAGGAGCAGGGCCAGTCCGGCGTAGGCGGTGGAGTAGGCCGCGTTGCAGACGTCGGTGTTGCAGGCGGGGGGCGCGGGGGTCGGGATGATCCCCGCGACCACGATGGCGAGCAGCACCCCGACGAACGTCATCCAGAACCCGATGACGACGCGGCGACGGTCGACGGCCATCGGCGAGAGTACCCGCCCGCCGCCTTAATCGTTCGGAGCGCGACCCGGCGGTCGACTCGACCCGCCGGACGAGCGCCCGGACGACCCGACCGGGGGATCGACGGGCGACGTTCCGGTCGACCCCCCCGGAAGGCCACGCGGGTACTGGCGACTCACGACGGCCTCGGACTCGTCGGGTCGGCGTCCGGGGGGTACTCGAAGAAATCCCGAACGATGCGTCGGGTGAACCCCCAGAGTATGTGTCCGTCGAACGGGTGCGCCGGCACCTCGAGAACGCCCCGATGGGTCGGGGTCCGGTACGTCTCCGACCGGTCAAGGGCGGGCCTCGGGAACCAGAAGACGTGCGCGACCTCCCGCAGATCCCCTGGCTGCGGGGCCGGGGCCGATCGGCTCAGCTCGGCCGTGAACACGCCAACCTCCATCCGGAACCGAGGGGCCGAGGCGATCCGAACGAAGCGCGGCGGGCCCCGCAGGTCGTTCGGCCCCAGTCCGACCTCCTCCTCGAGCTCCCGCAACGCCGTCGCCCGCAACGTCCCGTCGGCGCGGTCGACCCGGCCCCCGGGGAGGGCGACCTGTCCGGGCGCCGGGTCCTCCGGGTGGTTCGCCCGCTCGATTAGAAGGACTTCCACGTCGTCCGGGCCGTCCCGGAGGACGGCGACGACCGCGGCGCCCGCGGACGAGGCGGGCGGGCTATCGTCCGGGTACCGGGCGACCCACTCCGCGGCGGTGCGCGGCGGGCGATGCGAGGGAACCGAGCTCGGCCCGCCCGGGCTCATGACTGCCAGTCGTAGGAGACCTTGCCCTCGACGACCGTTCGGTCGATCGGGTGCTCCGAAGTGCTCCCGACCATCCGCTCGAGCGCGGCGACCCGGCGGCGGAGCTCCGCGATCTCCCGGAGGAGCTGGTCGAGGCGCGCCTGGAGTTCCGGGAGATCGGGGGCGGGCATCGCCCCGCCATCCGGCGGTCGGAAGATAAGGGTGTGCGTCCGGCCGGCTCAGCGGCCCCGTTCGACCGCCGAGACGAACGTCGCGATCGCTTCCGCCGTCTCCGCGGGACGCTCGAGCGGGACCATGTGGCCCGTCTGCGGGAAGATCCGGATCTGCGAGTTCGGGATCGATTGTCGGAGGATCCGGCCGTGGGCGGGGTCGATCAGGGCGTCGTCCATCGCCTGGACGATCAGCGTCGGGCGTGCGACCGACCCGATCCGATTGCGTTCGTCGAACCGGTCCACGCTCCGCGTCCAGGCGGTCGCCGGGCCGACGTCGAACCTCGCCATTCCGTCGCGGACCCGGTCCGCGACCTCGAGGTGCGCCTCGATCCAGTCCGGATAGTAGAGGTCCTTCAGGAGGCGAAGCGCGTAGGCGTCGGGCCCCTCCTTGGCGTAGGTCGCCGAGAGCCGGTCGGTTATCGCCCGGGTGTGAGCGTCCGTGTACGCCGCCCCGCTGATCAGGACCAGGCTCCGGCACCGCTCGGGTCGGTCGAGCGCGGCGCGCAGGGCGAGCATCGCGCCGCCGCTGAAGCCGACCCAGTGCGCGGCCGGGACGTCCCGGGCGTCCAGGACGGCATAGACGTCGGCGAGGAGTTCGTCGAACGTGAACCGGGAGCCCTCCGGGGCCGAGGAGCGCCCGTGACCCCGAAGGTCGGGCAGCAGCACGCGGAACGAGCCCGCGAGGCTCGGCGCCACCGAGTTCCAGAGGGTATGGTCCCCGCCCACCCCGTGGAGGAACAGCAGGGGGGCGCCGGTTCCCTCGTCCCGCGTCTCGAGCGGAACGATCCCCCCGGTCGGAGCGGCCACGATCGAGCGGGGACCGGCCGCTCATTACCTCTTGGGCCCGGGACCGGCGCGTCGCCCTCCGTTATATAGCTCGAGGGGGGTGGAATCGGCCGATGGCGCGCGGCGTGATGCTGATGAGCGGAGGGATCGACTCGCCCGTCGCGCTGCACTACCTGCTTCGACAGCACCACGAGATCCTCGCCGTGCACATGGACAACCGCCCGTTCACCGACGATTCCCCGCTGGGGAAGGTGACCGACCACCTCGCCCTGCTGCGCACCCGCTACGGGCAGCCGATCCCGATGTACGTGATCCCGCACGGCCCGACCCAGGTGACGTTGATGCGGAACACCGACCGCCACGTCGGCTGCGTCCTCTGCCGCCGGTTCATGTGGCGCTCGGCCGAGCGGATCGCCGAGCGGGAGGGCGCGACGTTCCTGGCGACCGGGGAGGCGCTGGGCCAGGTCGCCTCCCAGACGCTCTCGAACATGCGGAGCGCCACCGCCGCGGTGCGGCTCCCGATCGTCCGTCCGCTGATCGGTTTCGATAAGCAGGAGATCGAGGCGGTCGCGAAGGAGATCGGGACCTACGAGATCTCGACCCGGCCGGGGGTCTGCTGCCAGGCCGTCCCCGACCAGCCAGCGACCCGCTCGAACCTGATCCAGATCCAGCGCGAGGAGGAGCGGATCGACGTCGACCGGATCGTCGACGACTGCGTCCGCCGCGCCGTCATCCTCTGACGCGAGCAGCCATCAGTTTCAAATAGTAGAACCCGCCGTGGCCGACGCATGGCATACGGAAGTGGCCAGAGCTACCCGAGCGCGGCGTTCATCCTGTCGTTGATCGGCGGGATCTTCATCCTGCTCGGGGGTCTCTACGAAGCAGCTGTCTACGCGATCGTCGGTTCGGCGTTCCTGGCGTTCTTCCCCGGGCTCGGGGCCCTCCTGATCGCCCTCGCCGTCGTCGCGCTGATCTTCGGCCTGATCATCATCTTCGGCGCGATCCAGATGCGCTCGCACCCGGAGAGCGCCAAGACGTGGGGGATCCTCGTTCTGGTCTTCGCGATCTTCAGCTGGATCGGCGGCGGCGGGTTCGTCATCGGCTTCCTCCTCGCCCTGATCGGCGGCATTCTCGCGATCGTCTGGCACCCGCCGGCGCCCGCGATGGGCCAGCCGGGCCAGCCGACCTGGGGCCAGCCGACCCCGATGGCCCAGGCCCCGGCGGCCGCGCCGGCCGGCCAGAAGTTCTGCAGCTCCTGCGGCTCGCCGAACGCCGCGGGCACCCAGTTCTGCGCCAAGTGCGGCGCCGCGATGCCTCCCTGATCGGGACGGCGTCTCGGACGGCCAACCTTTTCCTTCTCTTCCCCTCGGATTCCGCGGGGGCGTTCGAACGGTGAGCGCACGGGCCCGCGACCGCTACCGCACCCTCCGCCTCTGCGCGAGCGGGGGCGGCTTCGAAGCGGTCCCGGACGGGTCGCTCCGGGTCGACCTCCGGGCGGTGCGGGAGGCGCTCGAGGGCGAGGGGATCCGGGTCGTCGACGCACGGGTCATGCTGATCGCGTCCGCGGAGGCCGAGACGACGATCTCGGCGTCGGGTCGGGTGCTGATCAAGACCGCCGACCCGGCGGTCGCCGAACGGGTCTTCGCCCGGATCCGTCCGATGCTGGAGGAGCCGTCCGGCCGGACCGTCCCCGACACGGCCGGAGCCCGTTCAGGTTAAGCGGGCTCGCCCCGTTCATCGCCCCGGGCTCGCCGTGCGCGAAACGTGGGTCGTCGGGGCGGCGTCGAACCGGTTCGGCAAGATGGCCGAAACGGCCCGGGAGGCGGCGACCCGGGTCTCCCTCGCGGCGATCCAGCGGGCCGGGCTCGAGCCCCGCGACATCGGTCATACGTTCGTCGCGAACTGCTTTGGGCTCGCCGAGCACCAGGCCCACGTCGGGCCGCTGATCAACAACGGGCTCGGGATCCCGGACGTGCCGTCGGTGACGCTCGAGTCGGCCTGCTCCTCGTCCAGTGCGGCGCTCCACGAGGCGTTCGTCCACGTGGCGGGCGGCTTCGCCGAGGCGGCGCTCGTCGTCGGCGCCGAGCGGCTGTCGCACCTCGACACGCTCAGCGCGACCAGCTACTTCGCGATCGCCGCCGACTACGCGTTCGAGACGAAGAACGGCGCGACGTTCCCCGGCCTCTATGCGACCCTGGCGTCGGCGTACGCGAAGGAGTACTCGGCGACGCCGGAGATGTTCGGCGCGATTGCGGTCAAGAACCACGCCAACGCGGCGCGGAACCCGCACGCCCACTTCCAGAAGGAGATCTCGCTCGCCACGTACCTCGCCTCGCCGACGATCGCGACCCCGTTCCGCCTGTACGACTGCTGCCCGTTCTCCGACGGGGCGGCGGCGGTCGTCGTGGCAGCGAAGGAGCGGATCCGCTCCCCGGTCGGGGAACCGCTCGTCATCCGGGCGTCTGCCCGGGCGGGCGCGGTGACGGACATGCAGGACCGACCCGACCTCCTGGGGCTGCCCTCGACCCGCCTCGCCGCGGAGAAGGCGTTCCGTCAGGCGCGGCTGGAGCGATCGGCGATCGACTTCCTCGAGGTGCACGACTGCTTCACCATCGCCGAAGCGCTCGCGATCGAGGACCTCGGGTTCGTGCCGAAGGGCCTGGGCGCGCGCCAGGCCGCCGACGGGGTCACGGCGCGGGACGGCAAGCTGCCGGTGAACCCGTCCGGGGGTCTCAAGGCGAAGGGGCACCCGGTGAGCGCGACGGGCGCCTCGCAGGTCGTCGAGGTGTTCGAGCAGTTCAACGGCCTCGCCCACGGCCGGGAGGTCCCCCGGGCGGAGACGGCACTGACCCACAACGTCGGAGCGACCGGCGGCTCCTGCTCCGTGCACATCTTCTCGCGCCGGTGACGGGGGCGGCGATGGACGACCCCCTGCCCGCGGCCCCCCACACGATCCGGGAGTTCATCGCCGGGTACGAGGAGGGGCAGACGCTCCGGGGATTCCGCTGCCCCGGCTGCCGGCATCTCACCGCGACCTGGGGGCTCGCCTGTCCCCGGTGCGGGCGGATCGGACTGGAAGAGGCGGCGCTCGGGAGCGAGGGGACGGTCGTCGCGTTCACGGTGCTGAGCGTCCCGGGGGACGAGTTCGTCAACGACGCGCCGTACGCCTATGTCGTGGTGGAGCTCGACGGAGGGGCCCGGGTCACGGGGTGGATCCCGGCGGTCCGCTCGGCCGCCGAGCTCGCCCTCGGCGACCGGGTCCGGTTTGCGCCGAGCTATCGGCCCGGGGTGCAGTTCGCGAAAATCCCCGACCTACCGGAGAGGTAGCGGCCATGGTCTCGGCCGAGCCCGCTCCCGATCCCCGACCGTGGCTGAGGAAGTACCCCGCGGGGGTGCCCGCGCACGTGGACGTGCCGGACCAGCTGGTCACCGAGCTCGTCTCGGCGAGTGTCCGCCGGTGGCCCGACCGAACGGCGCTGCTCTTCTACGGCGCGCGCTGGAGCTACGCCCGCCTGTGGCGCGAGAGCGAGCGGTTCGCCGCCGCCCTCGCCGCCGAGGGGATCGGCCCCGGTGACCGGGTCGCCCTGTATCTCCCGAACTGCCCGGCCTACCCGATCGCCCTCTTCGGGCTCCTGCGGCTCGGGGCCGTCGCCGTCCAGGTGAGCCCCCTCTATCTGGGGCAGGACCTCGCGCGCCTGCTCGCCAGCTCGCGCCCGAAGGCGCTGGTCACCCTCGAGATCCTCTACCCCCACCTCGCGGCCATCGCGGGCACGAACCCCGTGCCGACCGTGTTCGTCGCCCGCCTCCGCGAGTTCTACCCCTGGCATCTGCGGCCGTTCGTCAACCTCGTCCTCCGACGGCAGGGCCGCTCGACCGCATTCCCGAGCGATCGGAACGTCCGCCCATGGTGGCGCGCGCTCCGGTCGACGGGGCCGGTGCCGGAATGGCGGGGGGACCCGGGCCGAAGCGTCGCCGTCCTCCAGTACACGGGCGGCACCACCGGCGCCCCGCGGGGCCCGATGCTGACGCACCGCAACCTCGTGGCGAACGTGACCCAGCTCAACGCCTGGTACACGACGCAGCGACCCGGCGAGGAGGTCGTGCTCGCGACGATCCCGCTCTTCCACGTGTACGGGCTCACGGTCGCGCTCCTGCTCGGGCTGTCCCAAGGGGGGACCGTCGTGCTGCAAACGCGGCCGGACATCCCCGAGCTGCTGAAGCTGATCGACCGCTATCGCCCCACGCAGTTCCCGGGGGTTCCCGCCCTGTACCAGGCGCTCCTCGACCGGCCGGACCTGTCGCGTCACGACCTCCGATCGATCCGGTACTGCCTCAGCGGCTCGGCGCCCCTCCCGGTCGACCTGCAGCGTCGGTTCGAGGAGCGCTCCGGCGCGTCGCTGGTCGAGGGCTACGGGCTCAGCGAGACCTCGCCCGTCACCCACGCCAACCCGATCGCCGGCGAACGACGGATCGGCTCGATCGGACTTCCCCTCCCCGACACCGACCAGCGGATCGTCGACCCGGCCTCGGGGAGCCGAGTGCTCCCGGTCGGCGAGGCGGGCGAGCTAGCGGTCCGCGGTCCGCAAGTGATGCTCGGCTACTTCGAACAGCCCGAGGAGACGGCGGCGGCGCTCCGGGACGGCTGGTTCCTGACGGGCGATATCGCCCGCCTCGACGACGACGGCTACGCCTACCTCATCGACCGGAAGAAGGACGTGATCATCGTCGGCGGGTTCAAGGTCTATCCGCGCGAGGTGGAGGAGGTGCTCTGCCAGCACCCGGCGGTCGCGGACGCGGCGGTCGTGGGGGTCGCCGACGCCGGCCACGGGGAGGTCCCGAAGGCGTTCGTGGTCTGCCGCGCGGGGAGGAGCGCCTCGGAGAGAGAACTGATCGCGTTCGTCCGCGAGCGGATCGCCCACTACAAGGCGCCCCGTTCCGTCGAGTTCCGCCCCACCCTGCCGCGCAGCGGAGTGCAGAAGCTCCTCCGCCGCGAGCTGAAGACGCCGGCGCCCGCGGCTACGGCCCCCGCGCGATGAGGTCGCGGGCGATCACGAGCCGCTGGATTTCGTTCGTTCCCTCGAAGATCTCGGCGATGCGGGCGTCCCGGTACGCCCGCTCGACCGGCGTGCCCCGGATGTAGCCGAGGCCCCCGTGGACCTGGAGCGCCTCGTCGATCACCTCGCTCGCCCACTCGGAGGCGAGGCACTTGAGGACCGCCGCCTCGCGGGTCTTCTCCTGGCGGGCGAGCCGACCCCACTGCGCGGGATCGGGGCCCATCCGGTCCTGCCGGGCGGCGGCGTGGTAGACGAGGTACCGCAGCGCCTGGGCCCGCATCTCCATGTCGGCGAGCTTGAACTGGATCGCCTGGTGCTCGACGATCGGGAGGCCGAACTGGGTCCGGTTCTTCGCGAACTCGAGCGCGCCCGCGAGCGCGGCCTCGATCCCGCCGAGCGACGCCGCGCCGAGCGAGACCCGGCCCACGTCCAGGGCGGTCATCGCCACGGGGAACCCTTTGCCGACCTCCCCGAGGACCGTGTCGGCTCCGACCTCCACGTGGTCGAGGATCAGCTCGGCGGTCGAGGTGCCGTGGAGCCCCATCTTCCTCTCGCACCGGCCAACCTTGAAGCCGGCGAGCGTCGTGTCGACGGCGAACGCCGTCACTCCGCCGTTGGGGCCGAGCTTGAGGTCGTTCGCCGCCAGCAGGATGACGGTGTCCGCCTCGCGGCCATTGGTGACGTAGATCTTGTTGCCGGTGAGGACGAAGCCGTCGCCGTGCCGCTCGGCGACCGTGCGCAGCGCGCCGGAGTCGCTCCCCGAGCCGGGCTCGGTGAGGCTGAAGGCAAGGAGCTTCTCTCCGCGGGCCGCCGGAACGAGCCACCGGCGCTTCTGCGCCTCCGTTCCGTAGTACAGGAGGGGCGTCGTGCCGAGGGAGGTGTGCGCCCCGACGATCGAGGCGTGGGAGGCGTCGACCTTGGCCAGCTCCTCGAGGAAGATGCAGTAGCCGACCTTTCCGAGGCCGAGGCCGCCGTACTCCTCGGGGACCGGGATGCCGAAGTACCCCTCCGCCCGCATCCGACCGACGCTCTCGGTCGGGAACGCCTCCGCCTCGTCCATCGCCGGGACGACCGGGGCGATCTCCTTCGCCACGAACGCCCGGACCGCGGCACGGAACGCCTCCTGGTCCGCGGAGAAGGAGAACTCGATCGGCATCGCTACTCCCCCGTGAACTTGGGCGGCCGCCGCTCCGCGAACGCGGCGATCCCCTCGATCAGGTCGGGGCTCCGCATCACTTCGGTCCGGAACAGCTCGAGCTCCAGCTCGTAACCGTCCGCGACCGACCGCTCGAGCCCGCCGGCGATCGCGCGCTTCGCCGCGCGCACCGCGCGCGGGGCGCGCTGACCGATCGTGTGCGCGAGGTCGCGGGCCGCGCGGAGCTCCTGTCCGGCGGGGACGACCTTGTTGACGAGCCCGATCCGCAGCGCCTCGGCGGCCGAGATCATCCCGCCCGTGAAGATCAGTTCCCGCGCCTTGGCCGGGCCGACCAGTCGGGGCAGCCGCTGGGTGCCGCCGTAGGCGGGCATCAATCCGTAGTTCACCTCTGGCGCGCCGAGCTTCGCCGACTCCCCGGCCACGCGCAGATCGCAGGCGAGCGCGAGCTCCAGCCCCCCGCCGAGGGCGAGGCCGTTGACCGCCGCGACGACCGGGACGGGCAGCTCCGCGATCCGCCGGAACAGGGCTTGCCCCGAGCGGGCGATCTCGGGGGCGCGCGCGAGGTCGATCGTCGCCATCTCCTTGAGGTCGGCCCCGGCGCTGAAGTACTGACCGTCCCCGGTGACGACGACGGCCCGGCAGCTGGGCGCCTTCGCGAGCGCGTCGACCTGGGCTTCGAGCTCCGCCAACAGCCCGGTCGAGAGCGCGTTCACCGGCGGGTTCCGCAGGACCAGGATCTCCACGCCGTCCTCCTCGCTCCGCCGCACCACGTGCTCGTCCGTCGCCATCGTGCCGTGCCCCGCGGCCCGAACGCCGGACCGGACAGATAATGGGGGCGCCCGGCCGCCGCCCCGCCCTCGCGCCACCGTGCGGGTAAGTAGTCGGGGCCAGTGGTCGCGCCGTGACCCGCCGCGAGCTGCTCTCGCTCTCGCTCTACTCGCTCCTCGCGAGCAACCGGGGCGGGCTGTTCGTCGTGTACCTTCCCCTCTACCTGGTCGAAGTGAAGGGCGCCTCCCTGTTCGCGGCCCTCGCGATCCTCACGTTCGCCTACGTGCCGGCCAGCCTGATCGGTCCGTGGGTCGGCCGCCTTTCCGACCGGGCCGGTCGGCGGCGGCCGTTCCTGATCGCCGGGGAGGCGATCGCCTTTCCGCTGTTCCTTGCGATCGTCTTCGCCCCGGGCTACCTCGTCGCGGGCGCCCTGTTCGTCGCGGCCGAGCTGGCGCTCGCGATCGGCGGTCCGGCGTACACCGCGTACGTCGCCGACGTGACGCCCCACGGGGAGCGCGGGTTCGGCTACGGCCTCCTGAACGCCACGTCGAGCGCGGGCGGGATCCTCGGCTTCGCGCTGGCGGGGGCGGTCACCTGGGTGTTCGGCCTGGCAGCGCTGTTCCCGTTCGTGGTCGCGATCATGGTCGGGACCCTCGCGGTCGTGCTGTTCGTCGTCCCGGAGGTGCGGATCGCCCCCGCGCCGCGGGTCCGGCGGACGTTCGCCGAGGCCCGGCCGGTCGTCGCGTTCTCGTTCGCCGTCTCGATCCGTGCCATCGGGAGCGGCGCTGTCGGGACGTTCTACGGCTACTACGCCGCAACCCTCGGCGCGAACACGGTCGAGATCGGCCTCCTCGCCATCGTCGGTCTCGCCACGGCCGCGCTCGTCTCCCTGCCGCTCGGCCGCCTGATCGACCGTCGGGGGGAGATCCGGGGGATCTGGTGGGGGACGCTTCTCTCCCTCGCCTCCATCGCGTTCTTCGTCGCCGCGCGCACGTGGTGGACGATCCTGCCGGCGCAGTCGATCCGCATGGCGGGGCTCGCGCTCGTCGGCCCCGGGATGCAGGCGTGGGTCGCCCGGATCTCGCCCGGCGACCGGCGCGCCGAGAACATGGGGATCTTCACCCTGATCAACTCCTCGCTGTGGAGCGTGGGCCCGCTCGTCGGGGCGTTCGCCATCCTCGCGGGCGGCTACCTCGGGCTGTTCGTGATGGCGGTCGCCACGACCGTCGTCTCGCTCGTGGTGATGGAGTTCCTGTACGGAGAGATGGGGATCCGCGCCCGGCTGCACCCGCCGGCGGCTCCGGCCGCGCCGTGAGCCCCGCGCGCCGGGGCACCGTCTTATAGCGAGCGCCGGTCCCCGGCCGTGCCCCGACCGACGACCTTCGCGGACGCGAACTCCTCGTACGGGGACGCGCAGTTCGTCGTCCTGGGCGTTCCGTTCGACCGGACGACGTCGTTCCGGCCGGGCGCCCGGTTCGGGCCGGACGCGATCCGCCAGCACTCCTGGAACTTCGAGTCGTACGACCTCGAGACGGGCCTCGACCTCGCGGACGTCGCGGTCCACGACCTCGGCAACACCGAGGAGTTCGGCAGCGCGAGCGAGATGGTCCGATCGGTCCGGGAGGAGCTCCGGCCCGTTTACCGCGACGGGAAGGTGCCGATCGTTCTCGGCGGCGACCACGCGTGCGCCCCGCCGTCGGTGGAGGCGTACCCGGACAACGCGCCGAGCCTCGGGGTCCTGTACCTCGACGCCCACCTCGACTTCCGGTCGAGCTATCTCGGCGACGCGCGGAGCCACGCCTGCTCGTCGCGCCGGATCCTCGAGAAGGTCGGCGCCCGGAACATCGTCGTCCTCGGGGTCCGCTCGGTCTCGAAGGAGGAGATCGACGACAACCGCACGCTCGGCATGCCGTTCGTGTCGGCGCACGAGATCGCCCGGGACGGGATCCAGGCGGCCGTCCACCAGGCGCTCAACATCCTGAAGACAGAACGGCTGTACATCTCGCTCGACATCGACGCGGTCGACCCGGCGTACGCGGGCGGGACCGGCACCCCCGAGCCGTTCGGCCTCACGCCGCGCGACGTGAAGTTCATCATCGACCAGGCCGCCCCCCGGCTCGCGGGGATCGACATCATGGAGGTCAGCCCGCACTACGACCAGGGGTCGACCAGCCTGCTCGCCGCCCGGCTCGCCCGCGAGGCGATCGTCCGGGTCGTCGCGTCCCGGACCGCGCACTGACGGGGGGCCGACCGCCATGGACGAGGAAGCGCCCGCGGGGCGGACGGTCTCGCGCGGCGCCGAGGCGTCCCTGCGCGCGGTCGACTGGTGGGGGTTCCCGGCGCTCCTCAAGGAGCGGGACGCGAAGGGGTACCGGCCGAAGAAGCTCGACGACCGTTTGCGCCGGGAGCGGACGCGGACCGAGGTCCGCCTGCTCGTGGACGCCCGTCGTCTCGGGGTGCGCACCCCGCTCGTCTACGACGTCGACCTCGACCGCCACCGCATCCTTCTCGAGGAGCTCCCGGGGCCGACGTTGAAGGAGCTGATCGACGACGGGAGCGTGCCGCCGGAGAAGCTCGCCGCCGCGGTCGGCCGCTTCGGGACGGCGCTGGGCCGGCTCCACGCCGGCGGGATCGCCCACGGCGACCTCACCGGTTCGAACGTGCTATTCCCCGACGGGATCGACGGGGAGCCGGCGCTGCTCGACCTCTCGATGGGGACGCGGAGCCCGGGGATCGAGGAGCTCGGGATCGACCTCCACCTGGTCGAGGAGGACCTGAAGGCGCTCTCTCCGCGGGCGAGCGCCCTCGTCCGGGCGTTCCTCGAGGGGTACGACGCGGGCAACCCGTCGGGGGCGAAGGACGTCCGGGCCCGGGCCCGCCAGATCCGCGGCCGCGTCCGGTACGCCTAGCGGCTCGTCAGCCCGCCCGGTGGATCCGGGCCAGGCCGCCGGCGAGCGCCGCCGGAAGCTCGTCGATCACGTCGGTGGCAAGCAGGCCGAAGCTCTTGCGCGAGGCTGCGAGGATGCCGGCCTCACCGACCCAGTATGTCCCGAGGCGCGCGGCGGCGAGCGCCCCCAGCCCCTGGCCGAGGAGCGCGACGAGGGTGCCGGCGAGCACGTCGCCGACCCCGCCGACCGTCATCGCGGCGTGGTGGTGGCGATTCTCGACGACCGTCTCGCCGTCCGTCAGGAGGTCGGTCGAGCCCTTGACGACGAGGAAGAGGCCGCGCTCGAGCGCGAGCCGCCGCGCGGCCTCCGCTCGCTCCGTCGGGGCGACGCGGCGTCCTCCGAGGAGGCGGTCGAACTCGCCGGCGTTCGGCGTCGCCATCGGGCGGTGCGCCGGGTCGGGGTTCGTCCACTCCTCGGGACCGGGCAGTCCGGCGAGCCCGTCCGCGTCGATCAGCATCGGCGCCGTCCCTTGCAGCCCGTGCGCAATCCGACCGAGCGCCTCGACCGTCTCCGGGTGCGCCCCCGCGCCCATCCCGAGGGCGATGGCTCGGGGCGGCGCTGCCCGGACGAAGTCGAGGATCTCGTCCACGTCCGTCGGGCGGAACCGGTCCTCCCCGAACGCGCGGACGACCAGGTTCGGGGAGAACGACTGGATCCGGTCGGCGGCCCCGCCCGGCGCGACGATCGTCGCTCGCTCCGCGCCCGAGCGCAACGCGGCGAGCCCGGCGAGCGCGGGGGCCCCCGCGTACGGACCGCCACCGATGATCACGATCCGCGCCGTGCGCCCCCGGTCGGACCGATCGGCCGAGAGACGAAAGAACGAGAACTCCCCCGGACCCGTCCGGCGCCAGGCATCCGGCGGGATGCCGATGTCGCGGACCGTCACGTCGCCCGCGGTCGCTCCGTCCATCTCCGCCTTCGGCGCCGTCAGCGTGACGGTCCACTCGGGCCGCACGCCGTCGACCGGGTCGGCCGTGCCGGTCGGGAGGTCGATCGAGAGGACCGGGGCCTTCGCCTCACGGATCGCCCGGGCGGCCGCGAGGACCGGCCCGTTCAGCGGCGCCCGCTGGCCGGTCCCGAGCAGCGCGTCGATCACGAGCGGCATCGACTTCAGGTCGGTCGCGGCCGGGACGCGCGGGTGGATCGTCAGCTTCCGGTCGATGCGGTCGAAGCACCGCCGGGTCGATCGCGAGCGGATCTCGGACGGGGGGCGAACGACCCAGACCTCGGGCGAGTACCCCCACTGGTTCAGGTAGAACGCCGCGCCGAAGCCGTCCCCGCCGTTGTTCCCGATCGACGCCACGACCGCGACGCGCGCGGGGGGCGGCGGCAGGTGGCGGGCCGCCTCCTCGGCGACCGCCCGGCCCGCGTTCTCCATCAGCGTGTCGAGCGAGACGCCGAGGGCGACCGCGTTCTGCTCGGCGACCGCCATCTCCTCCGACGAGAGCGGTCGGGGGGACGCCTCCCACATCGACCGGCCTACGGGGTCGTCGTGGGGCTCGGTTCCGGGGTCGGCTCCGGAGTGGAGAAGAGGTTCATCGACGACGGCAGCAGATTGCGGCGGGCGAGATACTGCGCCTGCGTCCGGCTGTAGCGGAACAGGATGTCGGTCTTCCCTTCTTGGAACCCCCACGGACGGAGGATGAGCAGATCGCCCTCCCGGATCCACATCTTCTTCTTCATCTTCCCGGTGATCCGGCCCATCCGCGAGACGTTGTCCTCGCACATCACCCGGATCCGTGCCGCCCCGAGCAGCTGGCTCGCGATGCCGAACACCTCGCCGCGGTTCCGGCGGGGGAGCGGGAGTCGCCCGACCTCTTCGCCTCCCTCGAGGACCTCGACCGTCGGCCGGGGCTCTTCGGGCTCGGGCGCCGCCGGCGGATCGGGGGGGCTGTCGGGAGGAGAGACCACGACGCTACGAACCGGGGCGAGTATTTCAGGGCGTCCGTCGAGGGAAGACGCGCTCCGGGTTCTCCTCGAGGATTCTTCGCTGGGCCTCGGCCGGTAACGGCAGCTCGCGGAACCGCCGCACGTTCGCGCCGAGCTCCTTCACGCCGGGACCGGGCCAGTCGCTCCCGTACAGCACCTTGTCGGCGAGCTTCGGAAGCTTCGGGAAGTAGTCGAGCAGCGAGGCGGGCGGGACCCCGGAGACCTCGAGCCAGACGTTCGGGAATCGCCGGGCCAGGAAGACCGCCGCCTCGGTCCAGAGCGGGCGGCCGCCGTGGGCGAGGACGATCGTCAGCTCGGGGAAATCGACGGCGACGTCCTCGATCAGCATCGGGTCCCCGAACCGGTTCCGCGCGCGCGGGAACACCGAGGTCCCCGTGTGGAAGATGACCGGGAGCCGCTCGCGGGCGCACGCGGCGTACAGCTCCCGCAACTCCGGTCGCTCGCCGTCCACGTAGCCGTTCGGCCGGAACAGCTGGTGCGGCGGGTGGAGCTTGATCGCGCGGATTTCGAGGTCGCGGGCGAGGTGGGCGATCTCGCGCGCGGGATCCGGGTGATCGGGACGGATGCCGCCGGCGGCGATCAGCCGCTCGGGATCGGCCCGGACGTACTGGCCGACGAACTCGTTGGTCGCCTCGGTGTAGCCGATCACCTCGGGCGCGACGTAGTTGATCAGCACCACCCGCTCGAGGCCCGCCGCGTCCATCCGCGCGAGCAGCTGCTTCGGCTCGCGGACCACCCGTTCGGTCTCGGCGTCCAGCCCTTCCAGCAGGCGGACGGCGTCGGGACGCATCTCCCAGAGCGGGTTGACGTGGACGTGGCAGTCGGTGACGCCCATCGGCCTCCCCCACCGGGGGCGGGATATAAGCGCCGGACGCGCCGACCGTTCCGCACGAGCATTTATCTCACGTTCCGGGCGTCCCCGCTCGATGGCGTCGATGACGACCCCGCGGAAGCTGCCCCGCCTGCTGAAGGCGACGTACCTCGCCGACCAGGAATTTCTCCTTGAGGAGACCCGGGCGACCGCGCTGTTCTACTTCCCGGGGCCGATTGTCTGGCTGCTCGTCTTCGGCGTGCTCACCTGGATCACCGAGGCCGGCCGGCGGCATTGGAGCGGCCAGCTCTCGACGTACACGAACGACGTCCTCCACCACCTCTCGAAGACCGAGCAGACGTACCTGTTCTACCTGTTCGGGGTCCTCTTCCTGATCGGGATCCTCTGGGCGCTGGTCCGGTACCTGCGCTGGATCCGGACCGTCTACGCGGTCACGAACCGGCGCGTGATCGTCCAGCGGGGGATCCTGAGCCGCGACTTTGACGAGATCCCCGTCCTCCAGGTGCGGGGGGTCGACGTCCACCAGTCGGTCGGCGAGCGGATGCTCGGCTTCGGCACGGTCCGGGTCAGCTCCGAGGGCGGCTCCCGCCTCGGCAACGAGGACTGGCGGGGGATTCCGAAGCCATTCCGGTTCCAGAAGCTGATCGAGGACGCGGCGCAGGGGGCCGGGCCGGCCGCGACGGCCCCGCGGTAGATCGGGCGCGGGCACCGTTAAATCCGCCGCTCCGCCTCGCGCCGGCGGCGATGGGCGACGACTTCGACGCCATCGTGGTCGGCGCCGGCTTGGCCGGCGGGACCGCCGCGCTGCGGCTCGCGCAGGGGGGGGCGCGCGTGCTCCTCGCCGAACGCGGCGCCGAGCCCGGGATGAAGTCGCTCTCCGGCGGGGTCCTCTGGGGGCACGACCTCGAGCGGGTGATCCCGAACTGGGCGAGCGAGATGCCCGTCGAGCGCCATGTCGTGCGGAAGCGGTTCGGGGTGTTGACGGCCGAGTCGGCCGTCTCCTTCGACCTCGAGGACGACGCCTGGCGCCGGGCGCCGCACGTCGGCCACACTGTCCTCCGGTCCCGGACGGACGCCTGGCTCGCGAAGAAGGCCGAGGAGGCCGGCGCGACGCTCGTCTCGGCGGTGCCGGTCGACCGGCTTAACTGGGACGGCGGCAAGGTGCGCGGGATCGTGCAGGGCGGGGAGACGATCTCCGCGCCCGTGACGATCGTCGCTGACGGCGCCAACTCGCGGACATCGCTCGGCACGCCGATCCGCCCCGACGCGCACCTGAAGGCGGAGGCGACCGAGATCGGCGTGAAGGAGCTGTACAAGCTCGACCCCGCGACGATCGAGGACCGGTTCGCGGTCGGGCCGGGCGAGGCGCATGTCGAGGAGTGGATCTCCGGGATCTTCCCGCCCGGGGTCAAGGGCGGCGGCTTCCTCTACACCAACCGCGACACCCTCTCGCTCGGCGTCATCGTCCATCTCGGCTCGATGTTCGGGACGAAGGTGCCGTCGCACGAGCTGATCGAGCGGTTCAAGGACCACCCGACGATCCGAGCCCGGCTGCGGGGCGCCGAGCTCGTCGAGTACGGGGCGAAGCTGATCAGCTCGGGCTGGGCGAGCCGTCCACGCGCGTTCTCGGGCGACGGCTGGATGATCGCCGGCGACGCCGCGGGGTTCGTCTTCTCGAACGGCGTGGTGATCCAGGGGATGAACTACGCGATCCGCAGCGGCCTCGAGGCCGCGGAGACCGCCCTCGCGGCCCACGGCGCGTCGCACCGGCTCGGCGAGTACGACCGCCGCCTGGAGTCGACCGGGATCCTGTCCGACTTCCGCGACTTCGTGGGGATGGACCGCGTGAAGTGGAACCCGCGGTTCTACGCCGAGTACCCCCGGTTCGCCGCTGAGCTGATGCGCGCGATGATGAACGACTCGGTCGGCCCGAAGCAACCGATGCGGAAGAAGCTCCGCGCCGCGCAGAAGGCGGCGGGCCTCTCGACCGCGGCCCTCCTCAAGGACGGGCTCGCGATGGCCCGCGACCTGTAGGGACGGACCTCACGCCCCGCGGACCCGCCGGATCTCGGCGGTGAGCGCCGGGACGACCTGGAACAGGTCGCCCACGATCCCGTAGTCGGCGACCTTGAAGATCGGCGCGGAGGCGTCCGAGTTGATCGCGACGATCACGCGGGAGCTCACCATGCCGACCAGGTGCTGGATCGCCCCCGAGATCCCGACCGCGATGTACAGCTGCGGCGAGACCGCCCGGCCGGTCTGGCCGACCTGCAGCGAGGCGGGCCGCCATCCCGCGTCGGTCACCGCGCGCGAGGCGCCGACCGCGGCGCCGAGCGACTCGGCGAGCTCCTCGACGAGGCGGAAGTTCTCGGGGGTGCGCAGCCCGCGGCCGCCCGAGACGACGATCGAGGCGTCCGTGAGCCCGGGACCTCGCCCCGTCGCCAGGGGCTCCACCGACTTCCGGCGAGCCGCGAGGAGCGGTGCGGGGATCTCCACGGCGGGGGCCGCCTCGATCCGGGCCGGCCCCGCCGGGCCGGAGGCGGGCGGGAAGGCGTGCGGCCGGATCGAGACGACCGCGCGCTCGCCGCCGAGCCGCAGCGTCTCCGTCGCCCGCCCGCCGAACACCGGCCGGCGGACCCGAAGCGCGTCGCCGTCCCGGGTCGCCTCGGTGACGCCGTTCGCGGCGAGCGCATTCCACCGCGCCGCCAGCCGGCCCGTGAGGTCTCGGCCGAACGTGGTGCCGCCCACGACGACCCACCGCGCTCCGACGAGGTCGGCGGTCGCGCTGGCCACCGGGGCGAACGCGGCGGCCGGGGCGCCGTCCAGCGACGGTTCGTCCCGCACCCGCACCGTGCCTCCGAGGAAGGCGGTCAGCGCCTCGGCCGCCGCCCGGGCGCGACCTCCCGCGAGCAGGACGACGACGTCCGCGGGGTCGCCGACCAGGGACCGCGCCACGCCGATCGCCTCGAGCGTCGCCGGGACGACCCGGTCGCCGGCGAGCTCCCCGAGGACCAGGACGGGGGGGGTCACGGGAACACCTTCGCCTCCTCCCGGAGGAGCCGCACGAGCTTCTCGGCCGCCTCCTGGGGGGAGGAGAACTCGATCATCTTCGCCCCCGCGCGCGGGGCGGGCAGCTCGAACCGCTCCGCGGCCGCGGTCGGCGCGGAGACCGGCGGCGCGACGATCTTCGCGATCGGCGCCTTCCGGGAGCGGAGGATCGCGGGCAGCTTCGCCGTCCGCGGGTCGTTCCACGCCTGCTGGAGTCCGATGAGGCACGGAAGCGGGGCCTCCCACAGCTCCTGCCCGGCCTCGGTCGGTCGGCGGAACGTCAGCCGGCCCGCGGCGGGGTCGAACCGCAGCTCCACGACGGCGCCGAAGTCGGGGATCCCGAGCAGCTCGCCGAGCGCGGGGCCGACCAGTCCGGCCTCCCGGTCGCCCGACTGCTTCCCGCACAGTACGAGGTCGTGCGGGGCGCCGCGGATCGCCTCCGCCAGCGCCCGGGCGGTCGCGATCGGGTCGTCGAGCACCTCCGGGCCGGCGTCGATCCACGTCGCGGCGTCCGCCCCGAGCGCGATCGCCGCCCGCAGGACCTCCTCCGTCCGGGGCGGGGGTCCGAGCGCGACCGCATGGACCCGCGAGCCCGGGACCGACTCCTTGAGGAGAAGCGCCTGCTCGACGGCCGACTCGTCGTAGCCCGCGAGGACGAACTTCACCCCGTCGGGATCGAGCGCGCGCCCGTCGGCGCGGACGCGGAGCCGGGTCTCGGCCTCCGGGACCGGGCGGACGCAGACGACGATCTCCACCGGCGGCTCCCGCTCAGGCGTAGCCGCGGAGGAGCTCGCGCGCGATGACGGTCCGCTGGATCTCGTTCGCGCCCTCGTAGATCTGCGTGAGCTTGGCGTCGCGGAGCAGCTTCTCGACGGGGTACTCCCGCATGTAACCGTAGCCGCCGAACGTCTGGATCGCCTCGTCCGCGACGTGCATCGCGGCATCGGAGGCGAAGCACTTCGCGATCGACGACTCGAGCGTCCCCTTCGCGCCGCGGTCGATCGTCCAGGCGGCCTGCCACGTCAGGAGCCGCGCGGCCCGGACCGACTGGACCATGTCGGCGAGCTTCGTCTGGATCGCCTGGTGCTCGGCGATCGGCTTGCCGAATGACTCCCGTTTGAGGGAGTACGCCGCCGCGTGGTCGAGCGCGGCCTGGGCGATCCCGGTCGCGAGCGCCCCGATCGGGGTCCGCGTCATGTCCAGCGTCCGCATCGCGAGCGAGAAGCCGCCGCCGTCGGGGCCGAGCCGGTCGGCGACGGGAACGCGGACCCGCTCGAACCGCACGGTGCTCGTGGAAGAGGCCCGGTGGCCCATCTTCTCCTCGTCCTTGCCGGGGGTGACCCCTTCGGCGGACCGGGGGACGACGAACGCGGTGATCCCGCGGTGGCGGAGCGCGGGGTCGATCGTCGTGAAGACCGTGTAGA
>Ga0335078_10002858_pt1 | contig 25962 bp, 19 predicted proteins | sample Lox_Sample_32_FD_206711 | JGI IMG/M metagenome (GOLD analysis project Ga0335078, IMG submission 206711) | Soil microbial communities from Loxahatchee National Wildlife Refuge, Florida, United States - Lox_Sample_3.2 | ecosystem: Environmental > Terrestrial > Soil > Wetlands | place: USA... | reverse complement strand
TTCTAGCCGCACAGGGCTGGAATGTCATCAGAATCTGGGAGCATGAGGTGAGTGCCGACCCTGAACAGGCGGTGCGATCACTGGCGGTGCGGCTGAAGAACTCTAGACCGTCAGGACGCTCGCGCTGATCACAGGTCTCTCGACTGGGCTAAGCAGTGGTCTGATCGCCTCGGCAATGTGTCTCGCCAGTATTGGCGGGACGGCGTTTCCGATCTGCTTGAACTGCTGAGTCATGGGGCCGCAGAACCTGTACCAGTCCGGAAAGGACTGGAGCCGGGCTGCCTCCCTGGGGGTGAACGTCCGCGCCTGCGACGAGTCCGGATGGACGTACATCAGGCCGTCCTTCTGCATATGGGACAGGATTGTGCTCGAAGGTCTGGACCAGCTCTGTTTCTTGATTTTGTCTGAGAAAATGTCCTTCCTGTATGGTATCAGCGACTGCACGCGCTCGGGGAGGTCAGACATCTTCTGCCCCTCTTTCAAAGCCCTGAACACCCTCCTGTCTCTGTCGCTGTGGTTCCTTGCCACGTGGTTGTAGAGCTTGATGGATCCTTCGCGCGCCCACTTCTGGTAGGGTGTGAGTTTGTCAGTCACCGGGTACGGCATTTCATCGGAACCACCGCCGGGTTCCAGCGGAGGCAGGTCGCTGATGGCATCGGCCACATGAACGTAGTCGGGGAGAGGAAGCGCGTCCTCCCCCAGCTTCAGCTGCGGCTCAGCCTCCCAGTCCATATTCGTTTCCTTGGGGACAGGATTCTCAATCCCCATGCGGTTGCCTATGAAGAAGGCGCGTTTGCGTACCTGTGGGACGCCGTAGCGCGCGGCGTTAAGAGTGAAGGGTTCCGCTTTGTATCCAATCGCCTTGAACTGCTCTACTATTGCCTCCTTGACCTGCCCCCCGCGGAACGAAAGGATGGTCGGGACGTTTTCCATGACGAAAAACTGTGGCTGAAGGTCCCCGACAATCCGCACGAAGTGCCTGTAAAGCGCCCTCCTGGGATCCCTCACCCGCTTCTTTCCCTCCTCGGTCAGCCTCTGGTGCCTGATTCTGGGAATACCGACGTTCGAGAAACCTTGGCAAGGAGGTCCTCCCACCACGACATCGACCTTTCCGCTCATCCTCAGCTTCCTGACATCTTCGTTGAGGACAAGGTTCCCCGCCTGCTTGGCGTTGAGAGACAGAGTCTGGTAGGCGCATTCGTCGCTGTCCACTGCGGCCGCAATGAAGAAGCCTGCCTGCCTGAATCCCTCCCCTAGGCCGCCGGGGCCGGCGAAGAGGTCCACTACTGAGGGCGACCCTATGGGGCCTGAATGGTATGACATCTGCCTCCCGCTTGGGCCTTTCATTCGTCCTACATTTTGTCTTCGTATTTAGCCTCCGGCCGGTTCTGAAGTGCGGCGTCCGAATGAAAGAGAATCGTTTCCTGGAGAACATTGGTGTTTATATACCCATGCTGTCCGCCAACAACCAATGTCCAGGAACCGTGAACCAACATGTACGGGATGAAGGAGGAACACTACGCCATCAACCCGAGAACCGAACATGCCGCTTTCTTTGTTCGGCAGTCCGAGTTCAAGAGATTCTATGATGACCTCTTGGGGACGTTGGCCAGCGGGCGCGTGCCACGGTACGTTATCTTCGGCTCATTCGGCGTCGGGAAGACCCATTTTCTTTATCACCTGAAGAGCCGGCTGAGTGAGAAGGCGGAGGCGATTTATCTGCAGACGCCGCCTTCACACAGGAGGACCTCGTTCATCGAATTCTATTCCACGATTATTTCTGAAATCGGGAGGAGCCAGATCACCGCACTCCTGGCGCAGGCCCTCAAGAAGCCCGAGCGGATGAAGGAGCTGGGCCTGAACGAGGACCTGATACACGTCATAGCGACTGCGTCCTCGAACGGGGAGGACTTCCTGCTGTGGAAGTTCCTGAGCGGGATCAAACTCAAGGCGTCGGAGGCGGACAAGATCGAGGCCCTGAGGCCGGAGCTGACCGCGGACGATGCCGTTGCGCTGCTGAACACCCTGTCAGCGATGCAGAAGGAGAGCGGCGGGAAACCCATAGTGCTGCTGATCGACGAATTCGAGAACACAGGGCACATCGGCGGCGACGCCAAGATCATCTTCACGGAGGCCGTCAGGGCGATGGTGGACGAGGCGAGCAAGGTAGGGGTGATCTTCGCGCTCACGGCTAGGTCCACGGCCGAAATGCCGGCGCCGGTGATCGACGAACCGGTCAAGCGGCGGATAGGCCTCACCAATTACCTCCAGATCAGAGACTACGACGAAGCGGAACTCTCCGAGCTGGCTCACAACGTCATCGATTACAGGAGGGATCCCAAGTTCGACGTGAAGAAGGCGGTGACAGCCGTAAAGGCGGACGAGAAGGTGACCGCCGGCTCCTACCCGTTCTCCGAGGAGGCCATCCAGCAGGTCGTCAGCTCGGTAATCGTCTTCGCCGAACAGGGGAGAATCGACGCCAAGCGCCCGAAGGAGGTGCTCGAGATAATGGACAGGGCCCTCAGGGAGGCAGTCAAGAAGGAGGCCGGATTCATCGGCGCGAAAACGGTGGAAGAGGTCAGAGAGGACGTGGTGGAGGCGATGCCGCTGTGACAGTCCACTGGATGCGCTACCTTGTGGGGGACGCGGGGCATGTCCAGCGGACCTATCTCGCGGTCCTGACGGCATCGGAATACCAGCTCGACAACATGCGTGCCATGTGCGAAATCTACCTCAAGAAGTACGGCAGCCTGACGACGGAGGGAACCCGCAAAAGGGGTCTGCTAAATTCCGAGTGGAGATCGGCCGAGCCCCACTTCAGCTTTGCTAGGGAGATGGATCTGCTCGACGGGAGACATATCGAAAGGTGGGGTGTGTCGTTCGGCGCGGGGAGAGCATTCTTGACATCTTGGCGACAAGACGAGAGGCCCGTGGAGCTCCTGCTCTACCAGTACCTGACGTACGACCGTACCTTCACAATCCCGTTCCTCACCGCACTCCTCGAGGCAGACTACGATTTCGGCAGGGGGACATTTGTCGGGCTGGACCGATATGCCGCTGGCGTATGGGAAGAGATCTGGTCGGTGCATGCCCGCGAACTCCAGGACAGGGAACCGAAGATCCCCAGCGCGAAGGAGGTGAAACCCCGGACCCTGCTCCACCACGCGGCAGCAAGGGTCCGCTTCCTGAACAGAATCGAAGGGCTCGGGCTGAACATCGAGAAACTGCGAAAGGTCGTAGCACTTTTCCAAGGTACCGAGGAGACCGCAGAGATGCCCGACGACAGCTTCTTCAGGATTAAGGCGGCACTCCACTCCGTATCCCCATCGCCCTTCGGCGGGGACGACCTCCTGTCCGCCACGGGAAGCGCCCTCTCCGTCCTGCAGAGAGGCGGCTTCGCATCCGCAAGGGGGCTTTTCCTCCTCATCAACCAGCGGGCGGGCCGAGGGAAGGCCTTGGAGTGGAGGAGGTTCGCCGAGTATGTCAGGTCGGGAGGCCTGTTTTCGGTCAGCAGCAGCTTCCGCAGAGACGACTTCCTTGTGGGGCTGCAGAGACAGGTGAAGGCGGTGGGCTAGTTGGAGAAATTCGATTCCATGAAAGGAAGGTTCACGGAACTGTACAACGGCGGGGTAAAGTACGAGAACATCATGGACGAGCTCGGAATATCAGAAGCGACGATCCGCGAATGGAGAGACAGGCTTGGTCTCCCCCGAAGACACGAGGTGGAAAATGTGTCTTGGATGGACAAACGCTCGCTAAACGGCCAGAGCCCGAGGGAGATACTGAGGAGCGTGTCCCGGCGGGCGGGAATCAGGGATGTAGACATCCACGGCATTCTCATGAGGTATGACAAGGTTCCGAAGTCGAAATTCATGCCGGCCCAGACCAAGATCACACTTCTTCTGGCGACGGCTTACGAATTCCTGCGATGGGAGCATTCGGGCAGGCAGCCCGTGTCCGCCATAGAATTCGTGAAAATCTGCAACGACGAAGGCCTGTCCCTGAGCAAACCCAGGCTGCTGATGGCCAAGAGGAAGCTTGTGGATGCGCGTGTATTTCCGGCAGGACCCCTGTCGCCGGGGATGCTGCTCGACAAGAAGTGGTATCTTCTGGGCCCCGAGCTGAACACCCCCCAAGAAATCAAGACCCTCGCGCATTATATTATCTCGAAAACGGATCTTGCCGGCAGGGCGCCAGAGAGCATAGTCGGGGGCTCCATCGCCGTGGCTGCGAAGGCCCTCAAGGTGAGGATAACGCAGGAGTCGCTCGCCAGAATCTTGGGCACGAGAGAGGTCTCCATCAGGCAGGCCATGGAGAAGATCTACGAGGAGCTTGAATCGACTGGCACCGAGCTTTCACAAGGCCCTAGGGCCGTGGCTCCGGCTGCACATGCTTCGGGCGAAGGGCAATGGAACTGATCAGACCCAGAATCAGCGAGGATTCACAGATACTGGCGGCCCTGGCGAGCACCGGGGCAGGGTTCGAGGCTCTGGGGGGTAGCTCACTCATGCTCACCGAGCCCGTTGAAAACAGCGTTGACTCGATAATCGAGGGGAGAAAGAAGGGACTGGTGGGGAAGGGGACCATCAGGATTTTCATAGATAGGGGGTTGGAGCGCGTCGTCATCGTCGACAACGGTCTGGGATTTACGGACCCGAGACACATCTGCGAGAAACCCTTCGACTCGCTGAAAAAATATGACCCCGACCTGACAGGAAAATTCGCCCGCGGTCTCCAAGGGTTCAGATCGTACTGCGAGAAGCTCACTTTCGTCACAAGGAGGCTGACCGTACCCGCGGGGGAACAGTTTGACGGGAAGTCTGGCCAGACCGTCCTGCTGGAATTCGGGGCGGACAGGATTGAGGTCGGCGCCGGCATAGGGAGGGACGACGACTTTGACCAGTGGAGCTGGGGCGATTTCAAACACGGTGCTGCCGCAGTTTACTCTTCATGGAAGGCAGGGGAATTCGCGAAAATCCGCAAGGACAGGCTGGTGAAACGGATAGAGCGCCACTTCGGCGAGCTGATCAGGAAAGGCCAGATCGAGATACTGGTCTGGGAGGGCAAGAACCTCCAGGCGGGGAAGAGGCCTCCCTCCTCGGAGTTCTACACATGCCAGCCCCGGGACTATTCGAAGTACGAAAGGGTCGACCTGCCTGCCGTCAGCTACAGCGCCAGCGGGAAGAAAGGCCAGGTTGAATTCGAGCTCTACCTGATGCCTGGCGCGAAGTCGGACAAGGACTACCGCCCGTTCTTCATGTACAAGGACCGTCCTGTAGGCGACTCGCCGATCGCCCTGATACCGGAGTTTTCGGAGGAGCTCGTATGGAACAGCTCCTACCTGACGGGCTTCGTGCGTGCCGATTTCTGCGAAATAAACGAACTCAGGCTGGCGCTGAAGCCCGGCCCGGAGAGAGATTTCCTCTACCAGTCGCTGCTCGACGCCGAACCCCAACTCGGGGAGGTTGTCAGGAAGCACCATCTCGGGCTCATCGACATACGAAGAGCGCAGGAAATCAGCCAGCTGGTGAACAGGCTCCAGACCTTCCTCAGGGACAAGAAGATCTTCGATTTCAGGCTCGCAAAGGAGTCAGGCACCCTCTCCACAGGGGACAAGAGCGAGGTTCTGACTGTGACTTCGACAGCCGGAGCGGATGGCTCACGCGTCTCCATGGCGGGCGGAACCGAGGCAGTAGTCGTCGGCTTGCCTGTGGAGGTCATCCCCATACAGAACGTTGTCCCCGGAACCTCAAAGGATGTCCATCTTCCGCAGGAGGAAATGGGCGGGCTGGGGGGTGGCGGAGCTACCGAGGGAGGCGGCGGGCCCGGTGCAGGCGGCCAGACCGAGGGATACGGGAAGAATGGCTATCGTGAGGAGGACGGGGCGTTGAAGAAATCCCTCCCAACAGAAACGCAAGCGGTACCCGGAAACCCGAACTCTGACACGCAGAGGAAGGTCAGGCGGAGGAAACCCCGCGGATTCAATATGATAAACCAGGACAACGAGTTCTCGGACGAACTCTCCACCTACGACCCGATGACATCGACCATAATAATCAACAGCGCCAGCCCCCGTTACAAGGCTAGAGACAATCCGGAGGACCCGATCAACAAGGGTCTGATGGACTACCTCGCGGAGCTCTACATCTGGGAGATATGCCAGCTGGCAGGGAAGCAGAACCAGGAGCTGCCGGTGATGGACACTTTCCTCAAGACAAAGTACGAGTTCTTCGAAGTGGCGTGAATTGAAGTCCAAGGTCGAAGTCGTCCAGTCCATCATCCGGATAGTTCTGCAGATCCAGAGGGGGAAGGCGAAGGTTGGTACGGCCTTCGAGGCTTACGACACAGACCACCTGTGGGAGCTCGGAGAGGAGCTGAGGGCCTTCAGGACCTTCACACTAGGTAATGAGGACGCAATTCAGGAAATCCACTCCCTGTGCAGCTCGCACCTTGTGCAGTTCCAGCCTATGCTCCTGAAAAGGGCCGAGTCGGCCCGGCGTGCGTTCGCCACGCAGGCCGAGTACCTGCGGTTCGTAAAGGGGGTCAGTTACGGAAAACTCAGGGAGGCCTTGCCGGTCTTCGACCCCGACTTCATCAGAGAGCAGGGCGTCAAGCCCGAAGACTTGGAGCTGCTGAGGAGCCACCTCGCCGGCGAGACATACCAGGAAGTTCTGGGCCGTATCCGCACAATTAAGGAAAAGTATGACCCTGAGGGCGTGGCCATCGACTATGACAGGCTCTGGGAGGACACGGAATCGGCCATCCAATCCCTGTCGGGCGCCATTGCCGAAAACAACCGGACCGCGATAGACGAATTCAGGTCACGGTTCAGCCCGCAATTCATCACACGAAGCCGCATGCTGATGGCCGCCATGAATGACGAGGAAAGTTTCCAGCGGCTGACCAAAGACCTGCCTGCTAGGTTCGGACACGATGTCAGTCCCGAGGCCGCCGGCCTTCAGGGCGAGATAGGGAGAGTGATTCACACCCTCTCGGTCCTCAGATCTGGCAGCCCGGCCCGCCGTGATGTCTTCCGTGAGAGACTGGGCCGGATGATGCTTGGGGAGCTGAGTACCCTGATGAAGGCCTGCGGGAGCGACGAGGAGATGCAGCGCCACGTGCGCGGACGCCAAGCAATACAGCGGCTGAAGGTTCCTCAGGCATGAGCGCCGGCACGATTCCGGGACTTGAATTCACCGATGAACAGCTGAAGATCATATCACACGGGAACGGGCACCTAAGGATAATAGCATGTCCCGGCTCGGGGAAAACCGAGGTTGTCTCCCAGCGCATCGTAAGGCTGATTGAGGGTGGCGTCTCGCCCAAGACAATCGCAGCTTTTACCTTCACAGAGAAAGCCGCCGAGGAGCTGAAGTTCAGAATCCGCCAGATTCTCGAGGAAAGGTGTCCTGGCAGGGCCGACTTCGGTGACATGTTCGTTGGGACGATACATTCATTCTGCTTCCAGATGCTCAAAGAGCTTGTCCCCGAGTACCGGTCGTACGATGTCTTGGACGATCCGAAAAGGGTGGCGTTCCTTTCGAAGGGTGCGAACTACTTCTACAACATCGGGCTGGTGAGACTGGAGAAGACCCACAATCTCTGGTACTACCAGACGATCGACAGGTTCATCGAAAGTGCGGACATCGTGATGACGGAGGACATTGATCCCGGCCGGATAGCAGACAAGAGGTTCGTGGCGTGTTACAGGAACTACCGGTCCCTGCTTGACAAGGAGAAGTACTTCGACTTCTCCTCCGTGATGCACGCCTTCGTCACCCTTCTCCGGGACGACCGCCAGGTGAGGAAGGCGGTACATGGGAGGATCAAGCATGTCGTCGTCGACGAATACCAGGACGTGAACAGGATACAGGACATGCTTGTGGAACTCCTCTCGGAGGGGGCCGACTCTGTGTGCGTGGTCGGGGACGACGACCAGAACATCTACCACTGGAGAGGGTCCGATGTCAGCATCATCCGGAACTTCGCAAAGAAGTATGGAAGGAAATACAGGGTGACGGAGGGACGCCTTTCGACCAACTTCAGGAGCACCGGCGCCATCATAGACACAGCCAAGTCACTGATCGAGAACAACGACGAGAGGCTGAAGAAGGATATGGAGCCCAGCGGAAAGATGCTCAGGAAGAGCGAGGCGGGGGACATTATCTACCACCACTTCCCTGCCGACTCGCAGGAGTACGGCTTCATCCTAGACAGGATCCGCGAGCTGCTCGGGACGGACTTCCTCGACAAGAAGAACAATCCCTTCTCGCTCTCGTACAGCGACTTTGCAGTCCTGGTGAGAAGCAATGCTGATGCAGCCAAGGTCGTTGCGTTCCTTGACCACAGGGGGATTCCCTGCGTAGCCTTCAGTGGGACGAGCGTCTTCGAAGCGCAGGAGGTCGTGCTTGCGATGAACTGCATCGCCTACCTTTTCGGATGCAAATCCTACCCCGACTTCGGGAAGCCGCCGACCCTGCGACAAATCGGAGAGGCTTACACGGCCGTGTTCGGCCGGAAATCCAAGGATGCAGGAGTAGGAAAATTCGTCGTCGAAATGGCGAAGGTCAGGAAGGAGACGGACGCCTTGCTCTCGAAGGGAAAGAAGGATTACTTCGGCGACCTTGGGCTGCAGGGGTTCTACTACAAGGTCCTTTCGGCCATGGGGGCGGGAAGGTTCGACCTCGGGGAGGTGGTCCATTACAACCTTGCCGCCTTGAGCAGGGCAATATCAGACTACGAATCGGTATGGGTCAGGCTGAGGGCGAGCGAGGTGAGATACTTCTTCAACTTCGTCAGGTCCTTCGCCGAAAGCCACTACACCGATACACAGCACAGCGACGCGTCGGTAATCGACGCCGTACGCGTTCTTACAATCCACAAGGCGAAGGGGCTGGAGTATCCCGTCGTGTTCATCCCCGGCTTCGAGTCGAGGAGGAAGCCCCTTTCGGGCTACAACTTCATCGACGGCAGGCTGTATGATGTCAGGAAGTACCAGGGGACGGAAGAGGACGAGAGGCGGGTGTACTACACCGCCATGACGAGATCGGAAAAGTACCTCTTCATCACGGGATCCGAGGACCATGAGGGGAGGAAGATGTCCTACAGACCTCATCCGTTCGTCGAGGAACTCGATTTCAGGCACATTTCTGGGGTCATGAAACTGAAGAAACCCTGCTCGGGCCTCCCCCCGAAGGCCGTAGCGTCGGGAATCTACCCGACCTCATTTACCCAGCTGAACGCATACTCCCGGTGTCCTCAGGATTTCAGGCTCAGGCATGTGTACCAGTACAATGCGGGGGTCCCTGTCACCTTCGGCTATGGAACCAATGTCCACAACGCCCTCAACATCGTTCACTCGGACTACGTCCAGAACAGGAAGGTGCCGGACGAAAGTGAGATTGAAACGCTGGTGGAGCGGATATTCAAGCTGCGTTATGCAACGAAACCCATAGCAGACAGGATGAAGATGAGCGTGGTCCGAATTGTGAAGAATTACGTCGGGCTCCACAAGGGGGATTTTGGCAGAATCCTCGAGACAGAGAAGAAGTTCGAGTTTGTCCTCGACGACGCTCTGATCGCCGGGCAGATCGACCTCTTGAAGAAGATAGACGAAGAGGGGTCGGTCACGGAGGTGGAGATAATCGACTTCAAGACCGAGAGGAACGATAGCATCTACACCGCCGACTACGAGAGGCAGCTCAGGTTTTACGCCATCGCCTGCTTGGAGTCCCTTGGCCTGAACCCTCGGAAGGCATTTGTGCACCACCTCGATGAGAACAGAAAGAGTGAAGTGGATATTTCGCCGGTTATTCTGGGAGCTACCAAGGACGGAGTGGCAGCTGAGGTTTCCAAGATACTCGACAAGAAGTTCCCTCCAAAGCCTTCAGTGAGGGTCTGCTCTGATTGTGACTATGCGATGATCTGCCCATACAGGCACCCGGCTGCCGTCTGATTTTTCAGTACCCGAGGATCATGATTCCACGCAATGGGATTCCCAGCTTCCCGCTTGCGTAGAGGGTATCCATGAAATCGAGTATCTTCTCATAGTCCTTTGTTCCCAAGTAGGTCTTTCGGACCGCCACTGCCAAGAATTCGACGTTGTGCATGACACATGCCTCGAAGACATCTTTCAGGAACTGGAAGTTGGTGAAGGCCCTCCCCGCTTCGATTTCGAGCACCGTCCTCCCGGGCTGATGGTACGCATCGACCTGAAACGACTTCTGCCATTTGCCCCTCTCGCCGAAGAGAACCGGGACGCTGATACGGCTGCCCTTCTCCTTGTCTTCCACCTGGAATCCCAGCTTCTTCAGCTTTGGTCTTAGAATGTCCAGCACTTTGTTACTCTTGAACCTGTGCACATCCGAGGTGACTAGACGCTCCTGCTGCTCGAAGCAGCCGACCACACTCTTCAGTAGGTCCGTGGCTTCAGCGTTCTGGGGGTAGAACTTCCAGTCGATCATTTCAGCCATTCCCGGAGTTTGTGCAGGGGGTGATTTATGGTTGGAGCGCCCAATCTCGACATGTATGTCCCGAACGTCTGGAGCATTACGTCAACGTACGGGGAATCCAGCCGCGCGATCCTCTCCCAGCCCTCAATTTTCCCTTCCTTCGGCACACTATTCCCGACCGAACCGACATCCTGGAAATCGAAGCAAAGTACCTGTTCGTCAGGATTCTTTGAGGGAAAATGGCGCAGTACGTACATGCGTTCCGGAATATGAAGTCCTTCCTCCTCGTCGAGATACTTCGCCTTGGCATCCCTTACCGCTTTTTCTTCGCGTTGCTGGTCGTTCAGCTGCTGATTAAGAAAGATTTTGGCAAGCTTTGGATCCTTGGCATAGATAGGATGGTCCTTCGACTTTAGTCCGTCCACGGAAATCGGAAAGCCGTAGCAGACCATCGGCCTCTCCACCTTCTCACCCGCGAAGTCGCAGGCAGGTGTGAGGACCGCGGCGTATTGGTGCGCCAGTTCCAGATTTGTCCTGTAGATGTCACCTGTCCACATGCCTTCTAGCTCGTCAGGAAGGTAGAACATTAGGAGCGAGAGGGGGGAGGTGTCCGGATCGCTCGAAGGATTCAGGGGTGAAGATGCAAGAGCCTTGAGTCTCTCGGATAGCTCACCGTAGAACTTACCATTCCTTGCGAACCTAGTGAGCATGCGTAGCATTGTTCCCGTAAACTCCCTGCCGAGGCTGTTCGGGCCCCACTCATCCTCGAGCTTCTTGACGATGGTGGTGATGGTAGAGGATGTCTGTTCGCTGAAGAGCGTTTCGACTGTTCTGTCCTGCGCGTTGTCGAGCACGCATTCCCAGAGCAGGGCGAGCCGGATCAGCTGCTGGTCCTCGAGGGCCGACTTGATCCTTCCCATCAGGGTCTCCCTGTCCGATAGTTCGTCCTTCGTCATCCCCAGATTCGAGATGACGCCGGGGAACGTTTTCCCGGTCACTTTCTGGTATGCGGCCCTCAGTCTGGCGGGCTGTTCGTCGTCATACAGGGAGGAGGAGATAAGAACGAGCGGGGCACCGGAAATCTTCCGGAGAACTTCCACAGCTGCTAGGAACAGGGTATCGTCGTCTGTTTGGATGTCTAGATGCGCCAAGTCTATGTCCAGCAGCACCGCCCTGACGTTGCTGAGTTCCCTTTCCGAACTGCCGTCCCAGTATGCCACTGGTATTCCTGACTGAAGCAGCTCTCCCACGGCATCCCTGACGCTCTCATACTCATCGTCAACTATCAAGATCTTCCCTGGAAACACAAGCTCAGGTGAGGCTGTCTGGCTCAGGCTTTCACCCTCGGGAATGTGATTCCGACGGAGGCGCCTCCCAGCAAGTCCGGCAAGACATCCGGCTCGAGGCTCCTGAGTTTGCCTCCGTGTGAGGTGGCTATCCTGTCGCAGATATAGAGGCCAAGCCCCATGCCGTCGGGTTTGCGGCTGACGAAGGGCTGCGCGAGAACCTCGATTTCGTCGGCGAGGCCTGGACCGTTATCCGACACCGCCATCACGGGTGTACCGTCGCCCAGCGTTCCGATCACAATCCTGATTTTCCTTTCAACGGGGTCCACGGTCTTGAGCCAGTACGCGCTGTTCTCCATCATGTTGATGAGGACGACCACCAACAGGCGCTCGGACCCCTGAACCACCAAGGGTTTGGCGGCGACTTCGAGCTTGATGGAATCCTCCTCCAGCCTGTCTTTCATGAGCTCCTTCGCCTGCGACGCCACCGCCTGCAGGTCAAGAGGAACCATCTTTCCCTTCTGCAGCACACGCGCGACGCCCGCAATGATTTCATCGGCGCGGCGGGCTATCCTCCAAGCTAGGTTGATGTCCTCTTTTGACTTGGCGTCTGCGTTCTTGGAAGCCTTGGAAAGCAGCCTCCGTATGTCTTGGAGCTGCCTTCTTACTTCATGGGTGGGAACCATGTACGTTATCCCAATCGCCGCCGCCACCAGTAGAGGTTCCTCGGTTTCTTGGATCACCGATTCAATGTCATTCTTAGTGGCGTCGACGACCGACTTGATTTCCTGCATAACGGCGGAGCCCGGCCTATCATTGGCGGACTGGACCAGATTGACGACCTTCGCAAGGCCCTCGTTCACTCTCTCTATCCGTGCCTCGCGGGTCCTCTTCAGTATCTTCTGGAGCTTGCTCCGGTCGATGCTCCTTTCGACTTCGAAGATCGAAATTGCCCCCATGACGAGAGCCCTGAAGTCGGCAAAGGCCTCGTTTCCGATCAGTCCCTCCCTGTCGGACTTGTCCCTCAGGAGCGGATTATCCTTGGCTGATATCTCCACAACTCCGATCACTTGGTTTCTCGACACATGCTCCTCGTAACGCTGCACTCTCCGAGCGTCTAGGTTGAGCCAGTCGTCGTTTTCATTGCCGTAAGGGAGAACCCTGAACCCGTCCCTGAAAACCCTCACCCCGGTGTTTGGTTTGACAAGCGTTTCGTAGGTTGAGCCCTCCCCGAAGACCGCCTTCTTGTCCCCCGGCGCCAGATCCCACGCATGAAAAACCAGCCTGAACGGTCCGCACTGAGGGACTCTTGCTTTCCTCGTCTGGTAATCGAACTGGAAGCGGTCCGGGTCGATTATCTTGAAATCGAGCGCCTTGCTTCTTTTTTGTTCTAGGTCGGGCCGCGAGAAATCGTAGTTTCCAAGGGCCTTCCCTTCGCTGTCCACCAAGACATCGAACCTGTAGGTGGCACCATCAAGGATGGAGGCGAGGGTTTCGGTCCGGAGATTGTCGGGCTTCGCTACATCCTCTATCTCCAGCTTCACCGCGAAGTCCTTCAGGCCGGCGAAAGGCGACATCATAGCATCGATGTTCTGTGAGAGGTTCTTCATCATCTTGGCAGTCCAACGCCTTTGGAGCCGTGTTATGCTGATGCGGGTACCGTGCGAGTTCTTCCCTTCGAAGATTGCAGGAGGTCCCTCCCTCCAGTCAACATTGATGTCTTCAAGAAACTCATCCCTCCTTTCTTCAAACAGAGACCAGTCGATAGCAAGCTGGGTTTCGCCTGCCGAGCCTTTCTCCTTGGTCGTGATTTCGGTTCTCAGGCCGAGCTTATGCACAGCCAGACGGCCGATTCCTTTCTCCCCCAAGTACGGGCGCCCGCCGGGACTGGTCCTCTTCTCGGCTCCTGACTTGGAAAGTGTTCCCAGTTCGAGCCACGACCCCAAGAGCTTGTCCTTGGACATCCCGACCCCGTCATCTATGACTTCGATCATTCCCTCGGAAGGAGTGCTCACATTCCTGAGCGTCACGGTAACGCTCGTCGCATCGGCGTCGTAGGAGTTCTTGACGAGTTCGAAGACTGCTGCCACCTCGTCCGTGATCAGCTGTTCCCCCAAAAGAAGCAATAACCTAGCCCTGGCCTTGAACGGCGACCTGCCCTGCTCGAACACCATGCCTCGCACTTGGGCGCGGCCTTCCCGATTTAAACCGAAGGATTGTTCTGGTTTTCTATTGCGCCTGAGGCACCACGAAATCGAGGATTCTCTCGAAATCCTTTGCGCCGCCAAGGGCGGTCATTGGCTAGGCACGAGCAACCGCTGGAGGACTAGGATAACTGGAGTTTGGCAAGCCCCCAGCGGTAAACCCATATGGAGGAAAGTTCAGGGACGTGTAATGCAACCGTTCAACCGGATCAGGATAGCAGACCGAGTCTTGTGACAAGATATGTACAAGAGAAAGCTCGTGGAAGTCAGTTATGACCAAACTCGGAATGCCTCTTGGGTCTGGGGAAAACGGAAAGTTCGTGGCGTCGAGCATATCTACAATGCCAAGGACTGGAACTTTCCAAGTCTTAACGAGTGGACCTTCGCAGTTCGTGTTCCATCGGGATCAAGCAAGCAAATCATAGTTCAACCGACGCGGGTGCCTTCAAAGAAGGTATGGGCTGGGCTCGAAAGGCGGACCAACGTCTGGGTGCCCGCGACTATCAATCCATACAAGAAAAAGGTCTACTGCAAGGTGCACATCGCCGATCCGACGCAGGAAAAGAACTGGATAGGAGTGAGCCGGGGACGACGAGGGGACCTCCCGCGTTGGTTTAAAACGCTCAGGCACCGCCTTCGGCTCAAGAACACCGTGACCACCACAAGGGGGGTCGATAAGAACGACCAGGTTCTTCTCGTCAAAAAGGGCAACTACGTTGAAATGATAAGGCTGTTTTTCGCGCTTAGAGTATGGGTCTTGCAGGAAGGCTTTGAGTTACCAACATAATGAACGAAGACTCGAATTCTGCCCTGAGCTTTTGCAATCGCTTTCCTTAGCATTTGAACAGAAGCCTGTTTTTTAACTCTCGAACGCGCCCAAAGTCCTCGTCCGATATGCCAGAGAGAGAGTGGCTGAGGCTATTTCAGCACGAGGCGTGGGAGATGATAGAACTTCTGCGGCTCGGACTGGCTGGCAGAAGGGAATATTTTGCCCAAATTAGCGTCATCAGTGAGATTATCTCGCGCAATCAGCAATACAGGAACAGGATATCTGACCTTGACTTGGAAGACTTCTTCTCGCGGATTATTGAGGGCGTTGGAAGTAGATCGCTTCAAAAGATTACTCCTGCGCTCTTGAAATCCGAACTGGCGCGTCGGCTTCTCTGTGAAGAAAAAGACTTTGACTTTTACTACCCCGTTGGCGACATCAGTGGGTTCACCGAAGGCGCCCTCTTGGGCATGGGAGAGCTAATTTCCCTTCGCAGCCTTCCGGCGAAAGTCCGCCGAGATGTGAAGGACAGTCACACCATGCGGTATTCGAAAAGCGCTGTGGTAAGAGTGAACCCAGAAAAGGAATGGTTCTTGCACATCAGGATCAAGTCCATCGGCACCGTTACCGCCGCCTTAAGAGCCGAGGCCTATGCCAGGATGAGCCTAGGCGCGTACGAAGCTCTTACGGGGTATTCGGAGTTCTTGCGAGGATTCATCCGAGATCCGTTCACGATGGATGCTTTCGTGATGTGGCCAGACGAAGACTACGTTGGATACATCAAACCGGTCAGTATCCCTGGCCACATAGCCATCTCAGGAACCCGAGACGTTGATGGCCAGCTCGATGATATCACAAGAATCCTGAGGAAGGAGCCGAAGTCAGAGTTGGAAAACAGAATCCTTTCTGCGGTAAACATCCTTGCACTAACTGACGATTCGACTCCGCTGAACATCAGGTTTTTACTAAAGGTCTTTGCTCTCGAGGGACTGTTATTATCAGAAAGTGATAGGGATTATCTCGGCTGGCGCCTTGCGGAGAAAGTAGCTTTCATCTTAGGTGACAACAAAGTCTGGATGGCTTTCGCATTCGGCTTCTTCCCCCATCTTAAGTTCATCGGGAACCTCATTCCAACCGTAGTCTCAGATGAGTTCGTGGCAGAAAACCGGGTTGAATCTAGGTTGATGTTGAATCGAGAAGTTACGCGTCTCTACGCGAAGAGATCTGCGTTCGCCCACCCTCACCAAAAAGGGAAGAACGCCATCAACGATTACGACTATGACACAATCTCGTGGCTTGTCAGGTTGTGTATCGCATCAATGCTCGAACTGAGCAAGACGGGCATCACGCACCTCCGAAAGGAGGGACCTGATGATTCGAAGAGCCTAGATGGTATGATAGAGAGAATGAAATTCCGTGGGACCCTGCAGCTTGGGAATTCGAAGGAGCCGACATCGCAAGAGTGAACTCTCGCGATAGAGAAGGCCGCCCCTGCGAATCCTGTTTCCGCTATTGATACCCAGACGAATCTCACGGAGCAAAGGTAGCGAGGGGACGCATCCCTTCCCGGTGGCACCCATCGGCAGTGAAGCGGCGAGCCTTGTTGGAGCTTATATCTACCGAGACCTTCACATCACCAGCAACCTCATTGAAGAGCGAAAAGGGCCGAGGCGTGGATATGAGACGGCAGCCGCAGTCGGATGGGATCGAGGAGGACTTGGGAAAGACTAGGCAGTTCTGGTGCCTGAGCTGTGGGCGCGGATACCGCTCCGTGGAAAGGGTTCTGGTTCACTATTCTGAAGCCGGCCATGGAAATGAAACAGTGAGCATCGGATCAAGGGGCCTTTCAAAGGATCAGCAAAGGGAAGCCTTCAGGCTTAGGAATAGGTAGGTCAAAGCGTGTTCGAAGCCTACATCGACGCGGCAGCCGGACTCGAGCGGAACAAATCGTCAATCGCCGAGCACTCCTCAATCGTGAAAGACTCGCCGAAGCCCACCCTGATAGACATCTTCTGTGGAGCTGGAATCGGCGCAGCTGGGTTCCTAAAGGCGGGTTTCCGCATTGCCGCCGCCGTAGACATCGACGAAGACGCTTGCAAGGTGTACGAGAAGAACATTGGAGTCAAGCCGATCGTCGGGGACTTGAGAGGCATCACAGGCAGGGAAATCTTGAAGAGCGCGGGACTGAAGCGCGGCGAGGCGACGGCGTGCAGCGGTTGCCCCCCATGTCAGGCGTTCTCGTCTCTGCGGGAGACAACTCGGGTCAAGGGACTGAGGGACCGCAGGAAGTCTCTCCTCAGGACGTACGCAAACAGAATCGAGGAAATCCTTCCCCGAGTCGTCCTTCTCGAGAACGTGGCGGGGCTCGCCGGTAGGAAGAATCGCAGGTTTCTCTTCAGTTTCGTCCGCAGAATGGAGGGCCTCGGTTACTCATGCGACTACCGAGTTCTTAACGCGGCCGATTACGGCGTCGCGCAGCGCCGTCGACGCCTAGTCCTAATCGGGGTTCGAGAAGGCAAACCCGCACTACCGGAGCCCACCCATTCGAAGGACGGCAAGGGCGGGAAGCCGTACCACGTGAAGGTCGCCGAAGTCATCCGTGGTCTTCCTCCCTTGAGGTCCGGCCAAGCATCGCGGAAGGACCCGCTTCACTTCGCGCCCAAGCATTCCGAGGGGGTGATCAAACTGATCAGGAAGATCCCGAAGGACGGCGGTTCGAGGTCCGCCCTTCCTCGCTCGGCGTGGCTCGACTGTCACTTGAAGCTCGGAGAGCAGGGAGCCGGCAGCGTGTACGGGAGGCTTTCATGGCAGAAGGTGGCTGGGACGATTACCACTAGGGCGACGACGCCGTCCTGCGGCCGGTTCGTACACCCGAGCCAGAACAGGGGACTGTCACTCCGGGAGGTAGCGAAACTCCAGAGCGTCCCGGACGACTTCGGGTTTGAAGGGACTCGGAGTCAAATTGCAGAATGGATAGGGAACGGAATGCCTACTCTGCTGGCCGAGGCAGTGGGAAGGAGGACAGCGCAACTCGCCGCCACGTTCGCGTGACCGCGAACCGAGCCATCCCCGCAGGGACAAACTTACCGTAGCCGCGAGAAGCAGGCTCATGTCGCGGATTCGAGGGCAGAACAGCTCTCTCGACTTGGCCATGAAGAGGATACTAGCGAGCGAGGGAATAGAATTCGAGATGTACCCCGATATCAGAGGCCACCCCGACTTCGCCGTCGGGAACGTGCTCATCTTCTGTGACAGCAGTTTCTGGCACGGAAGACACTGGAAGCGGCTGAGAGGAAAGCTCGAGGGAGGTTCCAACGCGCCGTACTGGGTGGCGCACATCGCGAAGAACAGGCAACGCGATCGCAGGACGACTCTGTCTCTCAAACGAGAGGGCTACGTGGTCCTCAGGTTCTGGGACGACGACATTTTCAAGAGGCCTTCCTGTTGTTCTAGAAGTGTTAAAACGGCAGCCGGACTGTCGTGAAGACATGAGCCGCCTTTCCGTCGTCAAGCGAACCCTACCCGAAGAGGTGTCTTCGCGAGGTCTACGCTAGTGGCAGCGGAGGAGGAAAGCGAAGAGCTGAAGCCGATTCTGCTACTGAAGGGCCGAGACCCCGAAGAACTCGTACTGACCTTTGCCGGGAATGTAGTCAAGCATCTCGGCGTGCAAATGTACGCAGGAAGGCCCGTACCTGCGATAGCGGAACTGATTTCCAATTCTTGGGACGCTGATGCTAGGGAAGTCAACGTAAAGGTCCCGCTGGGCACTCCGTGGGACCCCACCGACGAGAAGGAGAGCATCGAGGTCTGGGACGACGGAAACGGGATGACATGGGACATGATTCGAGACGGCTACTTGGACGTAGGCAGGGACCGTAGGGAAGCGGAGAAGACTGACCATTCTCCGGGCGGAAGACTGCTTCAAGGAAGAAAAGGGATAGGGAAGCTCGCAGGGTTCGGCATCTCCGACGTCGTCGAAGTTCAGACCGTCTACAAAGACGCGGACAAGGAACTTGGCGAGAGGGTCTTGATCTGGTTCACTCTGTCGCTGGAGGAGTTGAAGAAGGCCGGGAGAAAGCCCGCGCGGGTAAGCCTTCGCTACGCAGGGCCGGTTAGCAAGGCTCCTAGAGACGGGCGGAAGGAGAAGGGCACTACGGTAACCCTGCGACATCTTCACGGACGAAACGCGATGAGTGAAGAAAGGTTCCATTGGAGCATGGCCCAGAGGTTCTTGCTGATAGGACCGAGATTCCACGTGACAATTAACAAGAAGGAACTGAGGTCGGAAAAAATCAAGCTTCAATGGCGCTGGCCCAAGACCGGCTGGTCGACCGACAACGTCGAAGGCTGTGGTCCCGTCAAGTATTGGATGGGCTTCACACCTGACCCGCGCAGGCAATCAGAAGGTGAACTGTCAGGCATCTTGGTCTACACGCGAGGCAAAGTCTCTCAGGAATCCACATTCTTCGAGATAAGCGGGGGAGTGACAGGGCAGCATGGTTTGAGGTATTTGGTCGGCATGGTCAGGGCGGAGTGGCTTGACGAGGGCATAGAAGAACCGGACATGATTGCAACTCACCGCGGCGCGATAGCTTGGGAGAGCCCTCAAGGACAAGCCTTCCAGAAGTGGGGCCAAGCTCTGGTGAGGAAGTACTTGGTGGAATGGGCTCGGCTCAGGTCGGAACTGAGAAAGAAATCCGTCACGGAACTGGCTCCTGAACTCAAGCAAAGAATCGAGCGGTTGGCGGAGCCCTACCAGGAGGTCGCCTACACATTCATCGAGAAATTCCGAAACGTCGAAATGGAAGTAGCGGAGTTCGAAGAGCTCCTTGCGTGGTTCGTAGACGCACTAGAGAATGCCACGCTAAGGAGGATAATCGAGAAGCTCAGGCAAACTGACACCGCCGACTTGGAAGGCCTCGACCGATTGTTCGCCAGAATGGAAATCAGGACGGCGGTCTCTCTATTGCAGATCGTCGAAGGGAATCTCGCTGCTATAGAAACGCTGGAGAAGATGCACTTCAAGGACGCTCGAGAAAGGGGCGTAATATCCAAGCACTTGGAAAGGAACCCTTGGCTCATTCATCCCAGCTGGGTTCTCAACAAGGCCGAGGCCCGTGTTTCCAAGTGGATTCACGACGAATTTGGGCTCGACAAAAAAGGAGCGAAGGGAGACGAAGATAGAGTAGATTTCTTCTGCCTCGGGGTTGGGGGCGTTCTCCACATCGTTGAAATCAAACGCGGCAAGCACGTCGCAGTCTCTAGGGACTTCGAGCAGGCAAACAAGTACAGACGGTACGTCGAGAAACGGTTCAAAGAACTGAAGGATCCCGAATCAATAAAGTACGAGCTCGTGCAAAGCCACCTAATCGCTGCTGAACTCGATCCCGACGCCGAGGATATCAGCGTAGCTTATCGTGACAAAGGGTGGGTAATCTTCACAACATGGGACGACCTAGTTGAGCGGGCCAAGCTGAGCCACCACCAGTTCAGAAAGGAATTGCAGCGGGAAACGAAGGCCAAAGAACCACCTGCAGAATAGTCAGGGGCAACCCCATTGGTGCTACCTTATTCGCAGATTGGCTCTTTTGCCGAAGATAGAGCTACGATATCCGTATTCAAACCATCGATGGAGCAGGATAGAGCCTACGCGTCTAGGCTCTATCAAGATCTGAGACTTGAACCTATTTTGAGCGACTTGGACAGCCGTGTTCGACGCTGTGAGCATCATGTTCAACGGCATCCCGACGGTCCCGGATGTCCCTCGAAGGTCAATATTGACCCAGAATTGCGCGAGTCCTACAGATGGAGCGAAGGGCACACGCACGGAATATCGTCCAGTCAAATTCTCGGTTACTTTGTTGCTGGACTATCATCTCATTAGGTCTCTATTCTCCACATTGTTCCATTCGGCAACGAAGAAATAGAATGACGAGCCAAATTCTAGTTGTGAAGAAAGCATCATACAGCTTCCTAACTACACTTCTAATCACAACTACGATATTAGCACTCCCTGTCAGCGTAACCCATGCCAACGTGTGGCAGATGGGCATCGATGGACACAATTCCGGGTACACCATGTATGGTGTGAAGGGACAGCAGGAAGTCATCGGGGAAATTCCTTCGGGGTATTTCGCACAGACCATCGGTTTCTCTGACAACGTCAACGGCTGGTGGCACGCCTTTGGCGCATTAGCCGATCAGAACCCGGTCCACACGAAGCTCCAAGCCGAATATGCGACCGGTTGTGGTGCCAGCACTTGTCAGAACTACTACGACACTGTCCTTTGTACGTTTTCCACTCAGCAATATTACACCGACGAAATGTTCTCATATTACAACGGGCAGGCTAATGCATTCTCATATCAGAACATGAACAGCCTAGGTTGTTCCGTGTACAATTCGCCCACGGAAGGTAGTGGTTCGCTTCACATTTCTGGGAACATATACGTTATGGCTGAAAGCAACGACTACAACAACAACGATTTCTCAAATCTGAAGGCTGCCATGGACGGCCAGAACACGTTGTGGACATGCTCTTCGCAGTTGAACTGCGGCTACTACCAAATCTGGCATGCACCCAATGCTATTGGCCCCTATGCAACGGTACCATTGAACCCGCCTCCGTCGAGCCTTGGTGACTACGGACAGTGCGGCGCGGTCGTCTACGTTGACAGCAGCGAACCGACTTATCCGGACGGCATTGGAGGGCCAGGTTGTTAGCCATGAACAGACAGACTAAGGTCTTCCTTGGGGTCGTCGTGGTCGTCGTCGGCCTGATTGTGGGGATTCCCTTTGCATCTGCGCTAGCATCACCCGGGTCAACGATGTCAGCACCGAGCGGGTTCGTCATTCCATCGACTCCGCACCCATGCGCTTCAGTGGCTTCTGCCCCCGCGCTCCAGGTTGAGGCCAACCGGACTGTCGCAGTGGGCAAGCCGGTCTGTCTGCATGGTGTATTCACGAACACAGGGACGACCCCGATAGACCTCTCGGACCTCACGTTCAACATCAACGTAGCTAATGCCCAAGGAACCACCGTCTACTCGACTTCCTGTGACGTCCTTGCCCGGAATGCCGTGTTGACCCCTGGTCATACATGGGATTGTAGGGCGTATTGGACTGCGGGCCCAGCAGGGTTGTATTACCTTCGAGTAAATGTCCACTCAGTTTCGCAGAACCGGGACCTAGTCTCCGCAAATGCGACAATAACCACATACTAGCGAGAGAAATCCCACTCGGTTTTTCTGTCCTTTATCGAGCCACTATTACGCCGTGACTTCAAGGCAAAGGCCCAGCTGGAGCATCTGACGGGTAACCGTCGCGGAGGGACGACCGTTTCTAACATCTCTGCCAAAGATAGTAGACACTTCTACTAAGTCTGGAGCCAGATAACTGGAATGAAGGCGTTCCAAGAAGTACTTTTGCCCGTCACTAAACTGTATACGCGTAATGTCAAACGAATCTAACTGTCAGTCGCCTGAAATTGGCTCTTTTGCCTGAGATAGAGCTACGAAATGCGCATCCATACCATGTCAGACACATGCCCCGAGTTACAGAGCTGCCTCTTTGATCAGTCAAGCGCACCCGTGGGTGCAATCCTATTCGCCGATTGGCCATTCAGCCCGAGTTTGGCCCCAAATAACTGGAGCCAAACCACCGACAGTACAACGGCAGCTCCGGAACCTCTCTGCCCTTGGGAAGAACCGGTGTTATACGTTGAGCAGTGCCCTTGGCATGTTTCGAGAGGGGCACAAATGCTAAGACAAGGTGCATTAGGAAGGGGGTCAGCGTTCGGGGTGACATACCTGTGAATAGACCTACGTACTTGAATGAGGGTTGGACCGCAAGCGGAATCACCCGCAAGAGATGGGCGCTAGAGAACGAGCGATGTGCTTGGTGTGGTGGTCCGTTGCCGAAACACCGCAGAATCTACTGCAGCCGCAATCATGCCCTGAAATTCGCTGACGACCCACGCTATCACAAGAAGATGCTGCTGTGGAGCCGAATTCGGGCCGAGGTGTTGTGGGAGCATAAGATATGCCAGAACTGCAGGGTTAATCCCTCGTCTGAGGTCGACCACATAAAGGAGATAGCCTTGGGAGGAGACCCATTCGACAAATCGAACCTCCAAGCCCTCTGCAGCCGGTGCCACAAGGAGAAGACTGCCCGATTCCTCTCAGAGAGGGCATTCGCCCTGCCGCGAATGAGGAGGACGACTTCTGGGGAGCAGCAAGAAGGCCAGCTGTCCATCAGGGATTTCTGAGAGGGCACTCCAAAGGTGCCGACACGCACCACCCACAGCCACCTTAAATCATCTGATTGCTCGGAGGTACGTGGACAGCGTGTCTGAACAAGGTGCTGAAAGCGGATTCTGGACCAACCCCTCAGTCCGAGCCCTCGCGTCGGGCGGTGACCCCATAGCCAATGTAGGCGAGAAGGCGAAGGAGCTGGTGTTCAGGGCGGTGGAGAACGGTTGGGACGGCCCTCCGTTCAATCCATTCTGGTTGGCCCAGTTTTGCGGGTTGGAAATACTGCCAAGGGACGACATCCCAGACGCGAGACTCGTGGCGCAGGGGAAAGGGAAGGCGGTGATTGAGTACAATCCCAACCAGCCGCGATCCCGCATAAGATTCTCAGTTGCCCACGAAATAGGGCACACGTTGTTTCCTGACTATCAGCAGACTACTCGCAACAGGCTAAAGTTACTGACTTCGAGGCCCGACGAATGGCAGTTGGAGCTCCTCTGCAACATCGCCGCTGCAGAGATGCTCATGCCTTCGGGCTCTATCGCGAAAGAAATGGTTGGCGGTTTCGGCATAGAGAAGCTAATGTCTCTCTGGAGGGAGTACGAAGTCTCGCCCGAGGCCCTGCTAATCAGGACTGCTCGTTCGACCAATCAACCGGTTTCGGTCTTCGCAGCGGCTAGGGCAGGCGACGAGACGACTCCGACATACCGCCTCGATTACTGCATCCCCTCGCGCTCGAGCCAAATCGAAATCGCCCCTGGGACGACGATTCCTGACGGTTCTATCCTTCAAGAGTGCACTGCAATCGGCTACACAGCAAAAGGGATGGTGCAGTGGTGGGGACGTGAGTTGAACCTGGAATGCGTGGGCATTCCGCCCTATCCTGGGCGGATTTTTCCCAGAGTAGTGGGCTTCCTCAGCGAAAGAGACGGATTGGTCCCCGAACAAATGGAGGTCCTCTACCTGCGAGGTGATGTCACCCTGCCTAGGGGAGAAGGCAGCAAGATCGTCTCTCATATCGTCAACGACAAGTCGTCAACGTGGGGAGCGGGGGCCGCTCGCGCGATAGGAGACCGGTGGCCATCTGCTCATGGCGACTTCAAAAACTGGACTATGGCGCGGAGGGAAGAGTTCGAACTCGGAACGATTCACGAGTTCGACGTTTCTGACAACCTGGCGGTCGTCAGCATGGTGGCGCAACACGGTTACGGGGAATCACTGAAGCCCCGCATCAGATACGCCGCTTTGAGAGACTGCCTGTCGAAGCTCTCGGAGATCGCAATTAGTCGACAAGCATCGGTGCACATGCCGAAGATTGGGACAGGCTTCGCGGGAGGCAACTGGAGAGTCATTGAGGATTTGATAGTCGAAGCCCTCATCAGCAGGGGGATCAAAGTAACAGTTTACGAACTCCCTCGCACAACAGAAGCCTCCCAGACGTTCCTAGACTCCGTCTTTTCGTCCTGATTGGTGGGGAACAATGTGACGAGCTGGATTGTCGTGCTTTCGGGGCCGATACGGTCGGGCAAGACGACTCTGGCGACCAGACTTTCAGACAAGTTCGGAATGACCCTAATCAAGACCCACGACCTGATTCAAAACGCCTACAAGAATCGGTCGGTCAAAGGGAGGATAGAACTCCAAGCTTACGGTGAAAGACTCGACAGGGAGACAAAGGGCCAGTGGGTTTCCAACGAACTCGCAAAGGTAGTCGTGTCGAAGGGGAATAATGCAGCTCTTGTAGTCGATTCGGCTAGGATTCCGGAGCAGGTAACAGCAATCAGACGTGCGTTTCCTCGCGTCACCCATATCCACCTGACCGCAGGCGACGAAATCCTAAGGAAAAGATACGACAAGCGAGCTGCAGTCGACCACGACCCTGTAAAATATGCAGAAGCGAAGAAGAACGCAACCGAACGCGGGGTGGAGCGCCTCGCAGACATCGCAGACATAGTAATCGACACGGAACTCTGCACCGAGGATGATGTCTTCGTGAGAGCCACGAGCAGGATGTCGCTGTACAAGAACAATAGCGGCTTGGTCGATGTCCTCATTGGGGGCCAGTTCGGAAGCGAAGGGAAGGGACAAATTGTAAACTACCTGGCGCGAGAATACGACTACATTGTAAGGGTGGGCGGGCCTAACGCAGGCCACACAGTCATGGAGGCCGAAGGCACCCCCTACATCTACCATCAGGTGCCGTCTGGGGCCCGGACCAGCGGCGCCCATAATGTGCTCGGTCCGGGGATGGTGGTCAACGTCACAAAACTGCTAAAGGAAATTTCTGAATGCGAACTCGGAATAGAACAGCTTAGCATCGACCCGAGAGTGATGACGATTTCTCAGGCAGACATCGATTCAGAGGAGGGCATCTTTCAGCGTATTGGGTCAACGAAGCAGGGAGTAGGAGCGGCGACTGCCAGGAGGATAACTGACAGGGGCCTTGATACCGTGGTCATGGCTGAGAAGGTGCCAGAGCTTGCGCCTTTTATCAAGCCCACGTACGAAGTCCTCTTCGACGCGCTGTCCAAAAACAAGAGGGTTCTGGTCGAAGGGACCCAAGGAACAGGGTTGAGCCTGTACCACGGGGACTATCCATTCGTAACGTCAAGGGAGACCACAGTCTCGGGCTGCCTGAGCGAAGTGGGCATAGCGCCAAGGAGGGTCAGGAGGGTGATCATGGTATGCCGGACATATCCGATAAGGGTCGAGAGCCCGCCTGGGCGGACATCGGGCCCGCTGAAAGACATCAGCTGGAAGGTCGTAAGCAGGCGGAGCGGGATTCCAGCGAAGGAACTTGAGGCGCTGGAGCACACGTCAACTACGAACAGGAAGAGAAGAGTTGGCGAGTTTGACTGGAGCCTCCTGAGGAAGGCTGCGTTCCTCAACGGTCCTACAGATGTCGCATTGACGTTTGCCGACTATCTAGCGAAGGAGAATGCCGACGCAATACGGTTCGAGCAGCTCAATGACAAGACAATCGAGTTCATCGAAGAGGTTGAA
>Ga0335078_10002857_pt1 | contig 25973 bp, 19 predicted proteins | sample Lox_Sample_32_FD_206711 | JGI IMG/M metagenome (GOLD analysis project Ga0335078, IMG submission 206711) | Soil microbial communities from Loxahatchee National Wildlife Refuge, Florida, United States - Lox_Sample_3.2 | ecosystem: Environmental > Terrestrial > Soil > Wetlands | place: USA... | reverse complement strand
AGCAATCTGCCTTAAACAACCTCATCAACCCGCTCACGCTCTTTTGCTTCTCCAGATTCCAGATCGCGTCAATGGCACGGCGGCGCGCGTCGCGTGACATCACCGGCTCCGCCAGCGCCTCAAATTTCTCTTCGATTTCCTGATCGGTGAGCGGATTGCGCGGATCACCCTTGGGATAATCGAGTTGCTGCATGAACTCGCGTCCATCAATCGTGTGAATGCGGACAATCACCCGCTGCAGTGCCGGAAACACGTTCTCGATCTCCGGATCGGCGGTGACGACGATCTTCTTGAGCTGCTCGCGAATCACCGGGTGCATGATCTTTTCCATCGTGAATTGCACGGGGGTCACCTGGCGCTCGGCGATCGCGGCGGCGATGACGTAGGGCAGCGAGTGATCGGCCGTTTCCTTGGTATGCGGCTCGTACTTGCTGGGATCGCTCAGAATGTCGGCGCCGCGCGCGGTCGTACGAATGTGAACCTTGGCAATCTGGTGGTGCGCGAGGTCGTGATCTTTGACCAGCGCCAGAACAGCCGAGATCGGCGTGTGGGTCAGAGCTTCGGTGGGAAATGCCTTCATCCCACATTGTAGGATGCGCCAGGAATCGCCCAGTCCGTCAGTCAGGACGTTCAGCTTCCACTCCCGTCCCAGGCAATGCGCCAAGCCTTCTTTGCCGTCGATCACGTGCTCCGGGCCGGTATAACCTTTCTCCGCCAGCAACGCGGCCAGCATCCCGCTCTGTGTGGCCATGGGATCGACGGTGTTCTTCATCATGGTGAGCTTGCCGGCCGTCACCGCGCCCAGCGTGGCGCGGGCGCTCGCACTGATGCCGATGGCGTGCTGAATTTGTTCCGGAGTCAGTCGGAGCATGCGGCCGGCAACAATCGGCGAAACGAACGCCGTGAGTGTTGCGTGATGCCAGCCGCGCTCGCGAATGCCGGGGAAAGCCGCCTCGCACAGCCGCATCTCGAATTCATGGCCCAGCACTATGCCGACGATCAGTTCGCGGCCATCGCTGCCGGCGCGTTCGCAGGCAGCCATCGCGGCAGGAAAGATGTCGGAGGGGTGCGACGGATCCTGCTTCCAGTAGATGTCGTTGTAATCCATGCAGCGGATCATCAGGGCGTTGGCGAGGGCCGCCGAGACCGGATCCATCTGCTTGCCGCTGCCGATCAGTGTTGCGGCGCCGGGACCAGCGATCTCATCCAGCACTTCCAGCGCGATCTTTACGTCGTGCTGCTGATATCCGCCGAGCGCGCACCCAATGCTGTCGAGCAGAAAACGTTTGGCCTGATAAACCGCGTCGGTTGAGAGATGCTCGAACTCCAATCCCGCTGCCCAGTCTGACATTGAGGTAGTGATGGTGGGCTTGCTTGTCTTGGTCGTCGGTGCTGTCGTCGTTGCCATCGGTTTCTCTCGCAGAGGCTAAAGCCTCCCATTTTTCGCGCATCACGCTGGCCTGAAGTGTGTGCGTGAGAACCCCGCCGTCTCCGGGGGACTCGAAGCCCGTTTACCACTTACCCAGCGCTGAAGTGCTGGGCTTCCCTATTTTGCGCCCGAGGCGCGGGGTTGGTTGGCTGCTTAACAATCGCCAAGTTCCACCACGACTTTGTAAACTCGGCTCTCACGCAGTGACTGAAGGCCAGCACTACTAATACTGCTGCTGTGGCCCAATCGTCGCCTACCGCGACAAATTCTTGAACGGCAGGAACGCCATGAAATCGGCGTGATGCACGATGTAAGCCTCGGTAGTTCGCTTCACCAGATCGCCCTCGGACGCATGAGCTGCCACAATGTGGCATACCGCGTCCGGCACACCGCACTCCATCGCCAGGGCAACTCCCGTGAACGGGTGGCGCAACAACTCGCCGCGCTTGCTCTGCCGCGTCTTGCCATCAACGTTCTCGTACTCCAGCAGCTTGCCGACATCGGCCAGGATCGCGCCCGCGATCACCGTGTCCACATCAATCGGCAACGCGCGGCCCATGAACTCGATCATGCTCTCCGCGGCTTTGCGTGCGATGTGCACCACGCAGCGCTTGTGCTCCATGAAGGTCGTAGGGCAATTCGGCACCAGCAGCGTGAACGGGATGCGATTCAGGTCCTCGGGCGTCAGCGGGCTGAGTTCCAGCGCGCGCTCCCATGTGCGCGTTACCTGCTCGCGCAGGGTCGGCGAATGAATCCACTCGATCTCCGGCCAAAGTTTCAGAACCGTTTCGTGCATCGACTTATCCCGCGGCTGGCGAAGCTCCCTAACCGGGCGTCGCAGGCCAAACGGATATTCGTAGCACTCTTGCTGGGGCATCAGCTATGACGCGCGTCACAAACGCGACCGAAGGTCTTGTGTGGGCAGCTACTTAGAGCAAGCGAACCAAGCCGTTGGAAACGGCATCTGAAAACAAAAGGACGAGCCTCCGCAGGCAGCGAGCATCGGAGGCAGCCGGCGGATCAACGACTCTGCCTAAACCACAAGGAGAACCAAACATGAAGCTCGGCCTTCATTTATTTGTAGGGGCAATATTGATAACTGGCTGCGCGCTTCCCGTGCTGGCTCAGGATACGAGCGCGCCATCGCAGTATCAAAACGACCAGGACCGCGATCGCAGCCGCAACACTCAGGCTTACGCCGACGGGTACTCGCAGGGCCAGGCCGACGCTCGCGGCCATGCTATCCGGAACGATCAGCCCACATCACAGTGGACCAAGGACGACGATATGCACGCCTATCGCCAGGGCTATGACGCGGGTTGGGCGAACATCATGGGCGGCCGCGATGCCGACATGCCGCACGACCGCATGGCCAGCGGCGATCGCCAAGCCGAGCAGTTTGGTTATCAGGATGGCGTCGCTGCCGGACGTCAGGACCAGATGAAGGGCGACAAGTTCAAGCCTGCCGATCACGATCTCTACAAGAACGGTCTGCACGGCTGGACGGCTTCGCTGGGGACCAAGGACGAATTCAAGCAGCTCTATCGCGAAGGCTTCATGAAGGGCTACCAGCAGGGTTATCAGGGCACCGGACCGAGATAAGCGCTGCGCTGATTGGCAAGAGGCCGCCATTCGTGGCGGCCTTTTTCATTGCGCCCAATTGGACACGCCGCGACAGATGTATGAAGATTTTCTGAGCGAGCCGGAGCGCGTCTTGTTTGACCGAACTGGTTCCGGATTGCCGGCAGCTCTTGTGCATGATGCGTCGTCTGCGAATCTTCATCCTCCTCTCTTTTTTTCTGGCCATTGCCGGCTGCGCATTCGCTCAGGGAGGCCCGCCGTACTTCACCAACGATCCCGGCACTCCCGGTCCCAAGAACTGGGAGATCAATGTCGGCTACATTCCTCTGCTCTATAGTGGGAACTCCGTCAGCCACACGCCGGACCTGGACCTCAACTTCGGAGTTGGCGAGCGCATCCAGTTGACCTACGAAAACGCGTGGCTGCGCGTGCGCAATCAGGGCGGCGAGCCGGAATATGGCTTGGGACAATCGAACTTCGGCGTCAAGTGGAGGTTTTACGATTCAGGCGAGAAGGGCTTGTCGATCTCGACGTTCCCGCAGGGATTCGTCAACAATCCCAACGATTCGGTGAAGCGCGGCATCACTCCGGCAAGCCAGGCGTTCCTGCTGCCCTTCGAATTTGCCAAGAAGTTCGGGCCGCTGGATGTGAATCTTGAGCTCGGCTACAACTTCGTGCACGACGGCTCCAGCGGATGGCTCACCGGCCTGGTCGTCGGCCACACCTTCAAACGGCTGGAAATCGACGGCGAGTTCTACAACACCAGCACCTACAACCCATATCTGAGCCAGCCGACGCTCGATGCCGGGGCGCGCTACCGCCTGCACAATCCCATCATCGTGCTGCTCATGGCGGGGCGCGGGCTGGAGCCGACGAGCCGTAATCAGCCCTACTTTGTGGGATATTTCGGAGTGCAGATCCTGCTGCCGACGCGCGCCTATAACGCCGACAATCCCGAGCCAAAGACGGAGCAGCCGAAGCCGTGAGAGTAGCGGCGGCCTCTGGCCCTCTGTCGGGTGGGCGTCTCGCCTGCCCAGCGCCGCGCAGGCCAGAGGCCTGCGATCCAGCCGCCAAGATGGCGGCGCTACTGTTGCAGTTCTTGCGCGGTCGCTATTTGATCGCGCCGATCTGTTTGAGAATGCCGAGTTCATCGGAGCTGCCCCAACGCTCGACAATCATGCCATCCTGGAAACGCGCGATTTGCATGCCGCGCACCTTCACCTTCTTGCCGGTCGAGGGAATTCCCAGCAGCGGGCCATTGTGGGTGCCGGCTATGGTGTAAGCCATCGCGACATTGTCGTCGTCGGTGACCAGGTAGTCGACCCGGCCCATGCCTAAACGGCGGGCGATATGCTAGGCCGCGCTGAGAACGATGATGGTCATATCGTCGTTCTGCTTGGCGCCGGCGGCGAAGGTATCCGCCGATTTCATGATGCAGGAGATGATCTCGGCCGAGAGACGCGCCGGCTGATTGCGGGGGATGCCATTGGCGACGATTGTAACTTGGGTTTCGCAATTGCTTGCGTCAAAACGGACGCGCGAGTAGCGCCGCGCTCCAGTCCGGCTGTCCTGGCGGCGTCTGCTCCGGCAGCCCGCGTCCGTGTGTGCCCAAGGCCCGCACTACAGGGTCCAGGTCGCGTGCTCCACCTGATTGGTGATCTCGTCCGGCGGGGTGTCTGGCGGGAAGTGCATGGGCTTGCCGATCACGACCTGCAACTGCCCGGGACGCGCGATCTTGTGACCTTTCAGCTTCATGTCCCACAGGCCGTCGATGCGCAGTGGCAGAATCGGAACATTCAGCCGCGAGGCCAACATTCCGAAGCCTGAGCGGAATGGCGTGGGCTTGCCATCGAGCGTGCGCTGGCCTTCGGGATAGACCAGCACGCTGTAGCCGCGATCAACGGATTCGCCGGCGTAGCCGAAGCTCTCGCGAACTCCCGACTGCTGCGGCAGCGGGAAGACGTCGAACAGAGCTACCACAAGGTAATATCCCACGTTGTAGGACAGTCGCAGGAAGGGATTCCAGTCCCTCGGCGGGCGCCACATTTGCCACAACAGCTCGCCCAGCATGCCGACGGCCAGCTTGCGCCGCAAGCGCGGCGGCAGGGCGATCAACGTGAATCCGACATCGATGTAGGTGACATGGTTGCAGCTGATGAGCAGCGGCCCATCGACGCCGCGCAGGTTTTCGCGCCCGACGATTTTGGGATGAGCCATTATCATTGTCGCGGGCCAGGTGAGCAGGTAGTAGATGAACTCGCGAATCCACGTGATGGGCCAGCGCTGTGCCCAGCGCGGGTATTTGTATTCGCGGAGTGGTGATTCCTGCGGCGCGCGCATCAGCCGCTCGAGATCGGCAACGGTATTGACCTTGGTGAAGTCAGCCTGATTCAGATCGATCTGGTAGCGATCTTCCAGCGCGCTCATCAGCTCGATGCGATCCATCGAGCTCAAGTTCAAGTCGGCCTCAAGTTCGGCATTATCGGCCAGCGCGCCGACGTTGCGGCCTGTGATGCGCGCAATCAGATTGCCTACCCCATTGTGGGACATGCCCTCGCTGCCATCTCCGCCTGCGAAGTGTTGCTGAACGGCAGCCTGAATAACGGCGGTCTTGGGCTTCTGTGTGGGCGTGCGAGGGAAGTCGTCATCCGGCCAGACCATCCAGCGGCGGATTTGCTGAAACTCCGCTAGATGCCGGTTGGCTGCTTTCACCGCTGATTGCGGGTCAGCCGAGTCGCGCAGGATCAATGCCGCGACCGGCTCGGCGTTTCCACCCTGCTCCAGTCCAACCACGACGACATCGCGCACCTCGGGCTGCTGGCGCAGTGCAGCCTCCAAATCTTCCGGGTAAACGTTCATGCCCTCGCGGGTGACGATGACGTTTTTCTTGCGGCCCTTGAAGTAGAGATTGCCCTCGGCGTCGAGTTCGCCGATGTCGCCGGTGTGGAACCAGCCTTCCTCGTTAAGCACCGGCTTCAGCTCTTTGCCCTGCCAATAGCCCGCGGCAACATTGGCGCCGCGGACGAGGATCTCGCCGTGTTCGTCGAGTTTGACCTCGCGGCCTTCGAGCACTTTGCCGATCGAACGCTGGCCTACCTTGAAGGGATGATTGAGCGAGATGAGCGAAGTCGTTTCGGTCAGGCCGTAGCCTTGGATCACAACGAAACCCAGCCTGCGCCAGAACTCCTCCGTCTCGGCATCAAGCGCCGCGCCGCCGGAGATGAAGGCCCAGAACTTCCAGCCGAAGCGGTTGTGAATTCTCCGGAAGCTCCACCAGCGCTTCAGGAAGTGCTGGTCTTTACTCCTCGCAAATTGTTTTTGAAACGATTGCCGTTTTCCGGCTGCATCGAGATCGCGCTCAATTTTTTCCTTGAGCGATTCCAGCAGTCGCGGCACCGCGACGACGACCGAGACGCGCTCCTTTCTGATGACCTGCAGCGTTTCGGAAGGATTCAGCGTGTCTTGAAAAATCACGGTCGCTGCCAGCAGTTGCGGCAGGAAAATCCCGAGAAATTGTCCGAAGACATGGCTGAGCGGCAGCAAATTGAGGAAGCGCAGGGGATGGAAGATGCGCTCGTACTTTCGGTAATTGCCAATCTCGCGTTCGATCGGTTCCAGGTTGGCCAGAATATTTCCGTGCGAGATGACTACGCCGCGCGGTTCGGCCGTCGTGCCGGAGGTGAAGACGATCTGCGCGATATCGTCGCGCGTCAGCGGCGGCGGAGTGACCGGCGAATCGGAACGCGCAGCAATCGCCGCGCGCAGCGTGTCGAGTGGGAGAAACGGAATACCGGGAATCTGATTCTGAGCCGAGCCGACACAGAGCTTGGCATCGACCTGCTGGGCCACGCGCTGTGCAAAATCCGGCGCGGCAATCTTGTCGATCGGCACGACGATGACGCCGCGCAGCAGGCATCCGAAGAATACCGCGATCCACTCCGCGCAGTTCTCGCCCCACAGGATGACTTTGTCGTCCTTGCCGATGCTGCGGGCTTCGAGCTCGCGCGCAAAGCGATACGCCGTGGCCAGCACCTCGCCATAGGAGCAGCGCTGGACGCGATATCCGCGGCGATGCACGTAGGCGGTCTCGTTCCCATGGAGCCGGAAATTTTCCAGGTATTCCAGGATGGTGGTGTGGGCCATCAGTCAGAAGTGTACTTGGTTCGCACGCCGGGACCTCATCTGCCGCCGGCTCGGTATGAAAAACACATCTGGACGCTGGGCGTAGCGCCGGCCTCGGCCGGCTGTGCGGCGGGCATCTCTGCCTGCCGTCTTCTGCGCGGGCCGGAGGCCCGCGATACAGCCGGCTGGAAGCCGGCGCTACAACCACGGTTTGCTACTAAAGGGGCAGGCGTCTACGCCGATCAGGGGATTGTTGCCGGGCGGCCAGCAATGCCATTATGCATTCACGCAACAGCAGTGAAACCGGCCGCCGGGCTGAGACAAGGTAAGGGTAAAGGCGGCAAACAGACGCAGGTTCATTCTCCTCATACCCACACACACACCTGCGGGCTCGGTTTCCAACAGCAGACACAGGCTAGGCCCGGCGATCTCCTCTCCGGGCCTTTGGTGTTTGCGCGGGGCTTCGTACATCCCAACAACGGAATGGCTGCCAGGCCCGTGGCGGGAGTGGCAATCTGGAGAGCCGGCGAATTAGAATGACGCGACATTTTTGCGTGATAAGGAGCGAAGGCCATGCCGAAGTTTGTCATCGAGCGGGAGATTCCAGGAGCAGGAAGGCTGTCGGCCGGAGAGCTGCAGGCTGTGTCGCAAAAGTCCTGCGGCGTGCTGCGCAACCTCGGGCCACAGATTCAGTGGCTGCACAGCTATGTTACCGACGACAAGATCTATTGCGTATACATCGCTCCCGACGAGGAAACCGTGCGCCAGCACGCGCAGCAGGGGGGATTTCCCGCCAACCGGATTTCGCAAATCAGGACGGTAATCGATCCGACGACGGCCGAGTAACCGAGAAGGGACTCGCGGATGCAGGCTCCTGGTACCGAAGACGAGCAGGCGAGGACGCCTGCTCGACAGCCGGCCGGGAGGCCGGCGCTACCTTCGAAAATCTCTAACGGGAACTTGGTGCCGAAGAAGGGACTCGAACCCCCACACCCTTGCGGGTACATGGACCTGAACCATGCGCGTCTGCCAATTCCGCCACTTCGGCACGGGTGGAAACGAGTGAAGCACTCGCTGTTCAGGAAGCAAAATCATTGTACAGGCGGGACGCGGAGATTCGCAATTGGATCTCGGCGCTGTCGCCCCTGAAGGGGCTCAATGTGATTATTGCGTTCGCACCCAGAGCTTCCCCGTCTGTGTGAGAACCGTGTCGCCGCTCCGCAGCTCGGCAAAATTCTGCCACCCTACCCGGCGCTTACGCGCCGGGCTAACTTCATCCCGCCGCTGCGCGGCTGGATTTGCGCCAGTCTCACTGGCCTTCTCCCACCGCAAACTTGCGGGTCGAGTTCTCACAAAGACTCTACCGCGCTGGGCTAATCACTGTCGCCCTTCGGGTTCGCCCGCAAACGCTGACTCTTGGGAGTCGAACTGACTCTTGGAAGTTGAATGCTGATTGCTGAATGCTGATTGCTCTTTGCTGACTAGCTTGCCGCTTCGGCGGCTTCGCCGGCGCCCTGCGTGCTGTATTCCTTCAGCTTGTTGTGCAGGGTCTTCAGGCTGATGCCCAGGATTTCCGCGGCGCGGGTCTTGTTGTTGTTGGTGGCTTCCAGGGTTTTCAAGATCAGCAGACGCTCGGCCTCGTCAACCGTGGTGCCGACTCCAAGGCGCACGGCGTTGGCTTCCTGCACGGGAGCGCGCGGAACCACCTGGCCAAATCCGGGCGGCAGGTGTTTCATCTCGACCACGGCGCCATCGCACACGATCACCGCCCGTTCCAGCGTGTTGCGCAGTTCGCGAACATTGCCCGGCCAGGCATAGGACTGAAATGCCGTAGCTACCAAATCGCTCACGCCCCCGACGTTGCGATCGTGCTTCTCGTTCATGTCAGCCAGCAGCGCCTGCACCAGTGCCGGCAGGTCTTCCTTGTGTTCGCGCAGCGGCGGAAGCTGAATGTTGAAGACGTTCAAGCGATAGAAGAGATCGTTGCGCAGGTGTCCTTGCGCTACCGCGTCTTCGGGAACCTTATTAGTCGCCGTCAGCACGCGGACATCGACCGCAGTCTCGCTCTTGCTGCCCAGGCGGCGCAGCTTGCGGTCTTCCAGCACGCGCAGCAGTTTCGCCTGCGTCGCGATCGGCATTTCGCCGATTTCATCCAGCAAAAGCGTTCCGCCTTCCGCCAATTCGAAGCAGCCGATGCGGCGCTCGAGCGCGCCGGTGAAGGCGCCTTTCTCGTGGCCGAAGATCTCGCTCTCGATCAAGGTTTCCGGAATGGCCGCGCAGTTGATGGCCACGAACGGCATCGCCTTGCGCGCGCTCAGCGAGTGAACGGTGCGCGCCACCAGCTCCTTGCCGGTGCCGCTTTCTCCCGTGATCAGCACCGATGCCGTGCTGGGGGCAACCATCTCGATGAGGCGGAAGACCTCCTGCATGCGCTTGGATGGGCCGACGAGCGAGCCCAGAATGCCGATATCACGCAGCTTGCGGCGACTGGCTTCCAGTTCGCGCTCGGTGCCGCGCAGCCGCGAAGCATTCTGCAGAATATTGCGCAGCCGGGTGGGATTCACCGGCTTCTCGATGAAGTCGAAGGCCCCGATCTTCATCGCGTTGACGGCCGCGTCGATGCTGCCTTGCGCGGTCAGCAGAATTACGGCAACCGGCTGTGGTTGGGCGGCGATGTGTTCCAGCAGCTGCATGCCATCCATACGCGGCATGCGCAAGTCGGTGACGATGATTCCCGGGTTCCACAGCTCGACCGCTTGCAGTGCCTCCACCCCGTCGACCGCGGTTTCGGCTTCATAGCCCCAGGCGCGAACCAGTTCGGCTAGCCCGCTTCGTTCATTTTCCTCATCTTCGACAATTAGGATTTTTTCCTGCGGCATTGGGAGCGATGGCCTCTTGCCGTTCTGGGTAAGGACCGCGACTTCGCTGGGTGACATCGAGACCTTAGATGCCAAATTGTGGCCCGGCGGCATTCATCACCTATCGGAAGCCGGCCAAGTCCGTCCAAAACGTATGTCAATAAGGTAACATCTTGGAGCCACGCGCGCGGAGTGGAGTGAATCTTACTCACTAAGACTCGCGACCAGATTGGAATTCTCATTGCCTGCCAGCAGGTTGGAGTTGAATTTATGAATCGAGTGGCTGCAATTGTTCTGCTGTTGATCGCCGCTTCTTTCGGCATTGGACGAAGTTCTGCCGTGGCACAAGAGCAGGCGCCGGGTGCCTCCGATCAGCCGGCCAGGACACTGCCTGTGGAGCTGGCAAAGTCTCTCGATTCGCGCAAGCTGAAGCAAGGCGATCCCGTCGAAGGGCGCATTACTGACCAATGGCGCGCGGCCGATGGAACGCTGGTTCCACCTGGTTCTAAGGTCATGGGGCACGTTACCGAGGCCTCGGCTCGAGCCAAAGGCGATTCGCAATCGCAGCTGGGCATTGCCTTCGATCAGATCGCACTGAAAGATGGCCGCAAGCTGCCGCTTAAGGCGAGCATTCAAGCCATCGGACCACCGCTGAACTACGGCGCCGCGGCCATGCCGATGGGAGGTCCCGCGGGAACGGCAGGCGGCGGAGCTTCGACTGGTCCTATGGTTGGTATTAACCCCGGAGGCAATCCTGTCGGAGTGGGAGGTAGCCCGAGATCGAATTATCCCAATTCGCCCGGTTCACCCAACGATCCCAACTCACCCCAGGGCGATCAACAAACCTCACCGCAAGTCTCACCCCAGTCCAAGGGCGTGATAGGATTGCACGATCTGCAACTGGAGCAGGGTTCCATCCTCGCCTCCGACGGCAAGCAAGTGAAGCTGCAGGCCGGCAGTCAGATACTCCTACGGGTACAAGATCAGTAAACAGTAGGGGATACGAAGCAGGAGATTGACAATGAAAGTTTTGTTAATCTCTCCTGTTGCGGTACAATGTCCTGCTGTTGCGAGCAGGGCTTCATTCCTGCACTTGTACAAGAATTAATCGAACACCGAGCTGGGCCACTTTGCTTACGGTACTGTTGAAGTTCCGGAGGATTAAGAATGTCTTCTCGTAATGGAGTAGTTCCAACACGCCGCGTCGCGACAACGATTGCGCTTGCGGTCGTCATCGGTTGTCTGTGGAGCACGTTTGCCGCGGCACAGGTTACGATCCAGCCGAAGGATGAGGTCTTCGCTGGCTATTCCTGGTTGCATCCTGCCGGTCACTACGACTTGGGCATCCCGACCAAAGACATGACGGATGGTATTGATATTTCCGTCGTCCACTATCTGCCGTTTAACCACAATCTGGGCGTATTGGTGGATGGCAGTATGCACTGGGGCCAGAACTACGGCGGTCCTGGAAATGCCGGGGATTACTACATCCTGGGTGGTTTGCAGTACAAATACCACTCCGACTCCTTCTCCCCGTTTGTCCGCGTCTATGCAGGAGCGCTGCGTCAAGTTGCTCCGGGATACCCGGCCACTACGGTCCCTTCCACGGATCAATGGAATGCGGCTTTGGGCGGGGGCGGGGGTATGGACTATCTCGTCTGGCACAAGTCGGAAGGATCTCCCAGCCTCTACCTTCGCGTAGTGCAGGCTGACTACATCTACAGCAACTATGCGACCCCGGTCTCGGGTGGCACCCGGCAGTGGAACAGCCTGCGGCTTTCCGCCGGCCTGGTCCTCGGATTGGGCAACTACTACACGCCGACTCCCACGGCGGCTTGCACCGCGCAGCCGACGGAAGTCACCGAAGGCGAGCCGGTCACGGTGACCGCGACGGGCAGCAACTTCAACCCGAAGCACACCGTCACCTACGCCTGGACCACCAATGGCGGCAAGCTGGATAAGAGCGACGCACAGTCGGCCCGCATCGATACCACGGGCGTGGCCGCCGGCAGCTATACCGCGAATGCCACCATTACCGACGCCAAGATGAAGAAGGGCGGATCGGCCACCTGCGCGGCCAACTACACCGTGAAGGCGAAGCCGATGAATCCGCCGCAGGTGAGCTGCTCGACGAATCCGGGCACGGTAACCAGCGGCAGCCCGTCGACCATCACGACGACGGCGACCTCGCCTGACGGCGCTCAGATCACGGGCGTCACCTACACCGCTTCGGCCGGCACCATCAGCGGCACGGGCAACACGGCAACTCTGGACACCGCCGGTGCGGGCGCTGGTCCGGTCACGGTTACGGCAACGGCAACGGATGCGCGCAACCTGACGGGCAGCGGCACGTGCACGGTGAACGTCGAAGTACCGCCGCCGCCGCCGACCTGCAGCAAGATCAACTCCATCCAGTTCCCGGATCTGAAGAGACCGTGGCGCGTGGATAACACGGCGAAGGCCATTCTGGATGACGTGGCCAGCCGTCTGAAGGCTGATCCCAACGCCAAGATCGTCATCGTCGGTTACGCCGATGGCGAGAAGGCGCCGATGGAAGGCACGGGCAAGAAGCGCATGCCGATGAACCTGGCAGCGCAACGTGCCGTCAACGCCAAGGCGTACCTGGTGCAGGAGCAGGGCATCGATCCGAGCCGGATCGACGTCCGTACCGGCACCGGTCAGCAGAAGGTCGCGGATATCATCTGGGTACCGCAAGGTGTCGATGAGAACACGTGCGCCGATCTGCAGAACACGACACAAGTGGATGAGTCGGTGGTGAAGCCGAACCAGAAGGTGTGGCCGCGCGGAGCAGGTGCAGCACCAGCTCCCATGCCGCATCACAAGAAGAAGGCGGCTGCGGCAGCTCCGCAGCAATAACACCGCCGGCTAGTCCGGTTGGAAAACCTGCCGGTGAGAGCTCAGGCTCTCACCGGTTTTTTTCTTGTCCGCATAGTGCTATTGGAAGTTGGCCCGACTGCTGGGCGCGGGCGTCCGGCTCACGCGGTGTTCGCGCTGGATTTTCTTGCGCGTTTGCGCGGAACGATGGGCCATTCTGGCGCGAGATTTCCAGCGGCCAGAAAAGCGCAGCCTTTACCCAACTTGGTACTTTGGTATCTTTCTGGCTATACGGCCCAGTAACTCCGGGTTATGATGATTGACGCTATTTCGCGAAGGCTTTTTTTCGGTTTTCCCTGGCCGACATGCATACAAACGAAATCACTTCACCAGCATCTGACGCCTGCGGTGGCAGACGGATGGCACACGCACGAGTGGGCGCTGTGTCATCTCACATATCGTCTTTTCCACCGGTAGGCGCGGCAGCACCGCCCTCTTATCAGGGAATTTTCGAAATAGAACCGAGCTGGGCCCTTTGCTTACGGTACCGCTGAGTTCCGGAGGATCAAGAATGTCTTCTCGCATTGGAGTGGGAGTTTCGCGACGCCGTATGGCGACAACGATTGCGCTTGCGGTGATGTTCTGCCTGTGGGGCACACTTGCCACCGCGCAGGTCACCATTCAGCCCAAGAGTGAGATCTTCGGGGGCTACTCCTGGTTAGGCATCAGCGGTCAAGCCGATTTCGGGAACCACGTGCAGGACATCGCCACCGGTTTTGACGCCTCCTACACCTACTACTTTCCCTTCGCGCATAACCTGGGAGTCGTGTTTGACGGCAGCGGCCACTTCGCTACCGGCGCTCCCAACTACACCGGCGTAGGGTTTGCCTTTGCGGGATTGCAGTACAAGTACCACACCAATTCGTTCTCTCCGTTTGTGCATTTCATGGCGGGCGGGGCGAATCTGTCGCCGGCTTATCCGCCGACACCGCCGGGCCAGAACAATGAATGGCAAGCCGCCCTGGCTGCTGGCGGCGGTTTCGATTACGTCATCCACAACAGGTTGTCGATCCGAGTGGTGCAGGCCGACTACATCTACACCAACTACAACATCTATTGCGCGGAGTTAGTGGGCTTCACCTGCATCCGAAGCAACGCGACCTCGCAATGGAACAACATTCGCCTATCGACGGGTGTGGTATGGGCCCTGGGCAACTACTACACGCCGACTCCGACGGCGGCTTGCACCGCGCAGCCGACGGAAGTCACCGAAGGCGAGCCGGTCACGGTGACCGCGACCGGATCGAACTTCAACCCCAAGCACACGGTCACCTACGCCTGGACCACCAATGGCGGCAAGCTGGATAAGAGCGACGCGCAGTCGGCCCACATCGATACCACGGGCGTGGCCGCCGGCAGTTATACCGCGAATGCCACCATCAGCGATCCCAAGGTGAAGAAGGGCGGATCCGCGACTTGCGCGGCCAACTACACCGTGAAGGCAAAGCCGATGAATCCGCCGCAGGTGAGCTGCGCGGCGAATCCGAGCACAGTGCAGAGCGGCAGCGCGTCGACCATCACGACCACGGCGACCTCGCCTGACGGTTCGCAGATCACCGGCATCACGTACGCTGCTTCGAGCGGCGCAATCAGTGGCACAGGCAACACGGCCACGCTCGACACCGCCGGCTTGGCTGCTGGTCCGGTCACGATTACAGCAACCGCAACCGACGCCCGCAACCTGACCGCCAGCGGCACCTGCACGGTGAACGTCGAAGTACCGCCGCCGCCGCCGACCTGCAGCAAGATCAACTCCATCCAGTTCCCGGATCTGCGGAGACCGTGGCGCGTGGATAACGCGGCAAAGGCCATTCTGGACGACGTGGCCAGCCGTCTGAAGGCTGATCCCAACGCCAAGATCGTCATCGTCGGTTACGCCGATGGCGAGAAGGCGCCGATGGACGGCACGGGCAAGAACCGCAAGCCGATGAACCTGGCGGCGCAACGCGCGGTGAATGCCAAGGCGTACCTGGTGCAGGAGCAGGGCATCGATCCCAGCCGGATCGGGGTCCGTACCGGTACCGGTCAGCAGAAGGTGGCGGACATCATCTGGGTACCGCAAGGTGCGGATGAGAGCAAGTGCGCCGATCTGCAGAACACGACGCCGGTGGATGAGTCGGTGGTGAAGCCGAACCAGAAGGTGTGGCCGCGCGGGGCAGGTGCAGCACCGGCTCCGAAGCATCACGCCAAGAAGGCGGCTGCGCCGGCTGCTACGCCGCAGCAATAACCACCGCCGGTAACTCCGGCTGGACAACCTTGCCGGTGAGGGCACAAGCTCTCACCGGCATTTTCTTGGGCTTCGCTTTGTATGTAGCGCCGGTCTCCGACCGGCTGTCCGGCGGGCGTCCCGCCTGCCGGCCTTTGCGCGGGCCGGAGGCCCGCGTTACAGCCGGCTGGAAGCCGGCACTACGCTGGGTGCTGCCGGCTTTTACAACGAGAGCGCGGCTGAACTGCATCTTGTGTAGTAGCCGAGGACGGGAGCCTGAGCGAGCGATCCAATGTAGTAGCCGATGACGGGAGCCTGAGCGAGCGATCCAAGGCTGGCTTCATCAGGAAACTTCTCTGATATGGAAATAAGAACTTCGTGAAGGCGTCCCGAATTAAATCGCAGGGTAATCGTTTAGGTACTGCTAATTCTTCGATGCTTTTTCAGGTGTTTTGCTGGCTACGGCGACGGGCTACTAGGGTATGATTAAGTGATCACTCAAGTCTTTCGTTTTTGTGCGGAGATATGTCTAAGAGCACGTTTTCTTCACTGAAGTTTGTTCTCTGCTTCGTCTTCCTCTTTTCCATCGTAGCCTTGGCTTCGGACTGGCGGCTGATCGGCCCGGAGGGCGGTGATGTGCGCAGTTTCGCCTACGATCCGTCGAATCCCAGCCGTATTCTGCTGGGCACGAGTTCGGGGCAGATGTTTGTCTCGCAGGACGGAGGCAGTTCGTGGTCGATGTTCGGTCAGTTTGGCGAGCACGACGACTACGTGTTGGATCACATCATCTTCGATCCCAGCCATCCCACGACGGTCTATGTTGCCGCCTGGAGCCTTTATAACGCGGACGAAGGCGATGTCTTCCGCTCCGACGACGGAGGCCGCACCTGGAAGGCGCTGCCCGGCGTGCATGGCAAGTCGATTCGCACCATGGCTATGGCGCCCAGCGATCCCAACCTGCTGGTGATCGGCGCCCTGGACGGAGTTTTCCGTTCGCGCGATGGCGGTCAGCACTGGGAGCGCATTTCGCCGGAGAATCACGCCGAGATCAAGGACATCGAGTCGCTGGCCATCGACCCGCAGAATCCCGACATCATCTATGCCGGAACCTGGCACCTGCCGTGGAAAACCGAAGATGGCGGGGCTACGTGGCACAGTATCAGCAAGGGCATCGCCTACGACTCCGACATGTTCAGCATCATCGTCGATCCCAAGAATCCGCAGACGGTCTATGCCAGCGCCTGCTCGGGAATCTACAAGAGCTTGAACAAAGCCGAGTACTTCCATCGCATTTACATGTCGCTGCCGGAGCCGGCGCACCGTACCCGCGTTCTGAAGCAGGATCCGCAGCGGCCTAACACCGTGTGGGCGGGCACAGCCGCGGGATTGTGGAAGACGACGAATGGCGGCGATTCGTGGAAAATCGTCACCGGCCCGGACACGGTGGTGAACGATGTGCTGGTGGACCCGCGCAATCCCGATCATGTGCTGGCGGCTACCGATCGCAGCGGCGTTCTGGCCAGCAATGACGGCTTTGCCCACTATGAGGCTTCCAACCGCGGCTTCTCGCATCGCGTGGTCGGCGCAGTGGTGGTCGACAACAAGGATCCCAACCGCATTTACGTTGGCGTCGTCAACGACAAGGACCTCGGCGGCGTCTTCATCTCCGATGACGGCGGCATGAACTGGAGGCAGTCCAGCCGCGGCCTCGACAACCGCGACATTCTCAGCCTGCAGCAGGCTGCCGACGGGACGATGTTCGCGGGAACCAATCACGGGGTCTTCTATCTGACTTCGTTGAATGGCGAATGGCAGCCGGCATCGATGATTCGCGGGCCGCTGCCGGAGGCGAAGGAAGAATTTCCTGCCAAGCCTGCAAAGGCTACCCGGTCGAAAACTTCGGCTCATCCGGCGAACACTCTGGTGGTACACAAGTCTCCCGCCGAGCATGCAATCGCCGAGGGCCAAACCCCGCGGGTTCGCGCCTTCGACGTTAGCGGCGATACCTGGTATGCGGCGACCAACGATGGCCTGTTCATCAGCGTCGACCATGGCCGCAAGTGGTACGGCGGCATGGTCGAAGGGGAGACGGAGTTCATCGCGGTCAACAGCTTAGGCGATGGCACAGTCAGCCTGGTCGCTCCCAAACGCGCCTTCCTGTCGCACGATCAAGGCAAGTCGTGGAGTGAGGTCACCTACCCGAAGTATGTGACCGGGCTCTACAACCTGACGGCGATGGCTGATGGCTCACTGTGGCTGGCAACGCGCGAAGGCGCACTGCATTCCACCGACGCCGGCAAGAGCTGGCAGCATGTCCTGGGCGGTTTGCCGGCGCGTGAGGTCTTCGCCGTCCGCTACGATGCCGCGTCGCAGCGATTGCTGGCCACCGCGCTCAATGTCCATGCGGTATTCGAGAGCCGGGATGGCGGCCACAGCTGGCAGCGCACGCCGGACACGGGAGTCTCCCTGCGCGCAGCTTTGGAGTATCAGGGAAAGATACTGGCGGCCTCGACCTATAACGGGCTGTTTCTGCAACAGTCGACCGACGGCGGAGCTTCGGCCGAGACCGCGCACGCGGGGAGCACGAGCTCGGGAGCGGATCGCCAATAGTTAGAAAATTCTAACGTTACTAACTGATGGGGGAGCTTCGTGCTCCCCTTTGCTTTTGCCTGCAAGAAAACGCTTCGCCACGATTCGATGGGAGTTCCCGATTGCGGACCACCTTGGTTCGAACTTCCCCTGCCGGGAAACGGCAGAACTCATTCCCCTGCTTGCACTTTCCCATGATGGAGCGAACCGGTAGGTTTCATTCTGAAACTACCAACCGGCGTCGGCGAGTGGATGATTCCCGGCAACTGCTTGAATCGAGCGGCGCTGCCGCTTGATGGAGATTGGCCGCAGACGTGCTTTCTAGAATGCCGTTCGAGCGAAGCGAGTCAGGCGGCAAGGAACATCATGAGGAAGCAGGACAAATCCCGCATTTCGGAAAGCTGCGAAGCAAGCGGCATAGCGTCGGGAAACGTCGTGCTGGCGGCGCCAGAGCCGCTCGAAAACGATGCGGCAGGTCGCATGCAGAATTCCAACGGCGATGATCGGCAGTGCGAAGCCATGGCCTCCTCCTGCGGTGACAGCAAGGGGCGTGCTCCGGAGATGGCACGCCCCTTGCGCCTTCAATGCCGCGACTGTGAAGACTTGCTGCATCAGTTGTCGAACGTCATCACGCCAATCCTGATGCACGCCCAGATGCTGGAGTGGAAGCTGCCTCCCTATAGCCATTTGAAGCGGTCGGTACGTGAGCTTGAGCGCAACGCGCGGCGCGCCAGCGAACTACTGAAGGCTCTCGTGCGCCGTGCCGGCGACGGAAGCCTGAGCACCGTCGGTGGCGAGATGCCCGCGGACTCCGGCAACAGCACGGTCTCCGATAGGGACGAAAGGCGACCTCACAAGCGAATGTGACTTGTGTACTAGCGAGTTTTTCCCAAAAAGGGATGATGGTACTGGAAGCATAAACCAGTACGACGCGGCGGAGGGCGAGTCCCATGATTGCAGCGGAAACGGTTCCGGTCACCACACAAGCGCCTGAAAATAACTTACTGAACCTGTTGATCGTGGAAGACGAGCGTTCGGTACGGGAGTGCTGTCGCGAGGTGGCAACCTCGCTGGGCTTTAGTACCTCGCTGGCGGAATCGCGCGACCAGGCCTACCGCGCTTTGGACACCTCCAACATTGACGTCGTCCTGCTTGACCTGCGCCTGCCGAACGGCAGCGGCCTGGAAATTCTGCGCGATATCAAGCGCCGCCGCCCCGAAGCGGTCACCATCGTCATGACCGGCTTTGCCACCGTGCAGTCTGCGGTGCAGGCCATGAAGCTGGGCGCGTACGACTACATCACCAAGCCCTTCAACTTCGACGAGCTTCGCCTGGAGCTGGGACGCGTGACCGAGCACCTGAAGCTGACGGCCGAGAATCGGCTGCTGCGCGAGCAGCTGCGGTCGAAACAAGGCTTTGGTCAACTGGTTGGTCACTCGCCCGAAATGGAGAAGCTCTATCGCATCATCGCCAAAGCGGCGCACAGCACGCATCCCGTGCTGATTCTGGGCGAGAGCGGCACCGGCAAGGAACTGGTCGCGCGCTCCATCCATTTTGCCGGCCCCCACAAGGACAAGCCCTTTATCCCGGTGGACTGCGGCTCGCTGGTGCCGACCCTGATCGAGAGCGAACTCTTCGGCTACGTGCGCGGAGCCTTCACCGGCGCCGTCCGCTCCAAGGAAGGGCTGCTGGCCACGGCGGAAGGCGGGACGATCTTCCTGGATGAAGTCGGCGAGTTGCCGATTGATCTGCAGGCCAAGCTGCTGCGTGCGATCCAGGAGAAGGAAATCCGCCCGGTGGGCGGAACGCGTGCCATGCCGATCAATGTCCGCATCCTGGCGGCTACCAATCGCGATCTCGATGCCGCGGTCAGCCAGGGAACCTTCCGCCGCGATTTGTACTTCCGCCTGAACGTGCTCACGCTGCGCATTCCGCCGCTGCGCGAGCGTAAGCAGGATATTCCGCTGCTGCTCGGGAATTTCCTGGAGCGGATTAACAAGGCCACCGAGATTCAGCACAGCCTTGGCGATGACGCCTTGCGGCTTATGCTGCACTACGACTGGCCCGGCAATGTGCGCGAGCTGGAGAACTGTATTGAGCGCGCCTGCACGACGTGCTCTATGCCCACCATCCATCTGTCCGACCTGCCTACCCAGATCCGCGACTGCGAAGCACTGACCGCGGCGCCGGTTGCGGACACAGATGCTGCCGCCATCACCCCGCTGGAGGAGATGGAGAAGCAGGCGATTCTGCATGCCATTCAGGTGCTCGAGGGCGACAAGCTGGAAGCGGCCCGCCGCCTCGGCATCGGCAAAACCACGTTGTATCGCAAATTGAAGGAATACGGAGCGGCGGTGTGATCTCCTGCGGCACGTTCCTTCCCACAGCGGGAGCGTGCTAAAGCCGGAAGACCACGAGCCGATGTTTGGACTGACAACCACTCGCCAGTCGTGCAGCGAAGCTCGCTCTGGTGAGGCATGGAAGGGAAAAACATGATTCTCTTGGTGACGACCTCATCGCGCGCAAAAGAATGCGCCACGGCCTTGGAGCAGGGAACCGGCCACAAGACCCATCTGGCCAGCTCGGTACCCCAGGCCGTGAGTAAACTGCAAGCGGTCGAATACGAAGGCCTGGCGATCGACCAATCGATGCTGGAGTCCGATTTTCGCGCCTTCGACACGCTCTTGAATCACTGCGGCATCGCTGTGCCGCTGCATGTCAATCTCGCCCTGCACAGCAGCGAGCGCGTCGTGCGCGAGGTTCAGGCCGCCTTGCGGCGCAGCGAGAAGGAGAAGCTGGTGGCGACGCGGGCGGCGGGTCGGTTGCTCCAGAATCAGCTGCGCAGCGAGCTCACAGGGATTCTGCTCAATTCCGAGCTGGCACTGCGCCAGGCGTCGATCTCGCCCGATGTGGCCGAGAAGGTCAAGTCGGTGCGGGAGCTGGCCGAGAAGATGAAGACCCGACTGCAGATTTCCTGACGGCGGCGCTGGGCGGAAAAGATCACCACGGAAAGCACGGAAAGAACGGAATGAACGAAAGTTAGATAAAATTCTTCCGTGATCTCCGTGCCTTCCGTGGTGAAATGATTTTCGCCAGCGCTGCCATGACGGCACAGGCGACATAGCCCAACCCGCCAATAGAAAACCCTCTCCTCGCGGAGAGGGTTCATAGGTCCAAAGCCGGGTTACGCCTTAACGACCTTGCCGCTGCGCAGGCAGCTGGCGCAAACCCGCATGCGGCGGTTGCTGCTGCCCACCTTGGCGCGTACCGGCCGCAGATTCACGTTCCAGCGCCGCCGCGTCACGTTGTGCGCGTGGCTGATGTTGTTTCCCGATTGCGGCTTCTTGCCGCAGACTTCACAAACTTGTGCCATGATTTGCTCCAGAGAATTGCCAGACTGGCTGGGTAAAACACAATTATAGCTGTTGCCGAACACCTTCCGCAAACCGGGATAGGCGCCGGCAAAGGGGCCGCGTGGAAGACGTGCCGAAGCAATATATGGGGTGGAGCACGCCTTCAGGCGTGCATAAACAGCTCCGATTCGACGCGCTTTAGCGGCTGAGGTACCTCAGCGGCTAAAGCCAGATATCGAAGAGGGGCTTCAACTGCACGCTTAAAAGCGTGCTCCACCCAGGTAAAAGTCGAATCCAGGCGATCACAGGATGTTCACCGCCCGCGCCGCCAGCAGTGCAATCACGGCCAGCGAGATCAGCGACTGCAGCATCGTCAGGACCTTCGCCCACCGCGACAGCACTGCGGTGTCGGTCGGCGAAAATGCGGTGCTGGTATTGAACGCCAGGAACAGGTAGTCGAGAAAGTTGGGCGACCAGTTTTGTTCGCCCGGGCACGCGTGCGTCATCTGCGGAAACAAGAAGGAGCTCTTCGCATTCGGCTGCTCGCGCCCCAGCGGACCACCGGCATCCAGCTTCCAATACCACAGGGCAAACACCAGGATGTTAGTAATCCACAGCAATCCCGCTGATCGGAGCAGCACCTCCGGCGATTCCAGATGATGCGGCAGTCCTTGGATGAGCAGCCCCAGCGACCCTATAAGCGCCAGCGTTACCGCCCCGTTGGCTCCAAACGTCAGGATGCGGGTGACGTTGTAGTGACCCAGCTTGTAGGTGAAGGCGATCGGAATCATGAGCAGGAAAATAATGGCGAGCAGGAGCCACGCGGGCCCGACGGAAAGCTGTTCCGGCAGCGCCAGGTAGATGAGCCCGTCGGCCAGCATGGCCACGAAGGCCGGCCACCGCGGCTCGCGCACTTTTTCGATCTTGATCGCCAACGGAAGAGCCTATCACCTTCGCCGGCGGCGGCGGCGTGAAAGTTGCGTTAGCGCGCGCATGGGGACAAGCCAGCGCCAAGGCTCGCCGCGTGCTGGCCGTCTAGAATAGGGAACGTGCTGTCCGCTGGCGTCATAACTCATCCTTCGCTGACCGACGCACTGAATTCCATCACTTTGCACGTATTGGTCGTAGTGTTCGTGGCCACGCTCATCCGCTCGGCTTTGGGATTCGGCGAAGCGCTATTCGCCGTGCCTCTGCTGGTTCTGCGATTGCCGCTGGCGGTGGCCGCTCCTCTGGCCGTGCTGATCTCGATCACCATCGCGGCCATCGTCGTAGCGCAAGACTGGCAGAAGATTCACATGCGCAGTACGGGATGGCTTTTGTCGGCGACTGTGTTCGGCATCCCGCTCGGCCTCATGCTGTTGACCTCCACGCACCAGACCATGGTGAAGGCCACGCTCGCGCTGCTGATCATCGCGTTCGCAATGTACTCGTTGATCGGCGACAAACCTCCGCAGCTTCGCGACGACAGCATGCCGTGGATGCTGGGCTGCGGCTTCGCGGCCGGCGTGCTGGGCGGCGCGTATGGTATGAACGGCCCGCCGCTGGCGATCTACGGCGCCATGCGCCGCTGGACAGCCCAGCAGTTTCGCGCCACGTTGCAGGGCTACTTCCTGCCGGCCAGCATTCTCGGCATGATCGGCTACTGGTGGAAGGGTCTGTGGATTCCGGCAGTAACGCATTATTTTTTGATCTCGCTTCCCGCGATCGTGCCGGCGATCCTGTTGGGCAAATGGATCAATCACCGCCTGCACGGCGAAAGCTTTCTGCGCTACGTCTATAGCGGGCTGGCAATCATTGGAGTCGGGCTGCTGGCGCAAGCCTGGCGGGGATGAGCTCGAAAACGGTTCAGGGAGTTGGCTTAGCGGGGCTGTTGCTCGCGCTGTCCACGACAACAATGTCGCAGTTGCTGTGGTAGCGGCCCGCAGCTTGTTGTTCATCCACGTTGTTGTTTCGATCCATGACGAAGCGTACTTCAATGGGCTTCGACCCTGCCGAAACTGTGACCGGTGCGGCACACCACTCCTCCCTATACAGCCACACATAGCTGGCATGCAGGTGATACGCGATTCCAGCGTAGATCTCCATCGTCCCCGAGCCATTTGCATCCAGATCGACATCTACCGTGCTGTTAATCGCGTCGCCGGGATGCTGCAGGTCTTCCCGCTGCACGCGCACTTTCGACAGAGGCCTTCCGTCCAGACCGATTGCCACCAGCTTCACGGTTCGTTTCGCCGCGAATTCAGGTGGAGGAAACTCGATATATTTCGTTTCACCCTCGTCGAGATGAACCACGCGGGCGGCTTTCTTATCGGTAACACCGGGATAGTATGTCGGCGCATACGCATTCTGCGGAGTCGGCGAGCTGCTGATGTTGATTCCTACGTAGTAATCGCCCGGCGGAATGGGCCAGAATTCAAATCGGCCGTCGGGATACGCAAGTGCCTGGACTCCGCTTCTGTCGTTGGTCTTCTGCAAGCCTACCGGAATAGCAGCTAGCCACTGCAAACTGACTGTGCCGTCGATCGGCGTACCAAATTGCTCGCCTGGAGCAACCGTTACCCGGCCCCGCAGGCGGGTAGTTTGCTGCATCGGAAAATCGACCTTTGCGCATGACCCGTCGGACACTGATTGCACGAATCGCTGGTCAAACCAGCGCTGATCGTAGGTCCAGTTCTCTTGCAGCGCTGGGGTGACAGTGTATTGTCCGTTCGGCAGGTCTCTGAACTCGTATCTCCCGTCCTTAGCCGTGAAGCTCGTAAAGGTATTGGTCGTCGAATTGGCTTGAATTAACAGGTCGGGAACGACATGAGTACCTCCTCCAACTGGCCTACCGTCCTTGTCCCACGCTGGCGGAGCATCGTAGGTCACCATGCCATACAGGCTCCCCTTGCCGGGCGTAATCGCCGTTTGGATCGGCTCGATGGCTGCCGCAACGTCGGCATCGCTCTTCAGATATTGATTGTGGTTGCACAGGCCCGTTCCGAGCTTGCCGTTGGCATCCTTGTACGCAAAGATCAAGTACCGATCTCCCGGCTGTAGTGGCGTTCCGCAATCACCACCGCCCTGGCCTGTGTCGACAGTCACCTCGCTGCCTACTTTACCCCTCAGCGATTTCTCTACGGCGAATCGCATGGAGTAACCCGGCCACGATTGCCCGTTCACGAGATGCTCAATGCGGGACAGTTCAAGTACCGTGCCGACAAAAATCGCATCTGCACGCAAGCGATCACATGTCTTGAGATTCGCTTCGCAGGAACAGGCAAGAGACGGTGTCGACAAACCAGCTGCCATGAGAACGGCTAGAGACGAAGCCAGCAAAACTCGGTCGGCGCGGAATTGGGAAGTGCGCAAAAGCATCGGCGTAGCCGCCTTTGGACCAAAGCATATCGCGTTTCGAGCGGGAGGGATCAGTTTTTCCGCTCCCGATTCCTCGCCGGTCGCACGCGCAGAAAAACCACCACGCCGACCGGATGGCTGCCGTACAGCGGCACCAGCCGTTCCGGCGTGGTGTACAGCGTGACCTGCGCGCCCAGCGCGATTTCCACGTGCGGGATGTGCAGGATGTCGCGATCGTAGCCGGCGGTGTAAGCCTGCACGCGGCCGATGACGTATTCGTCAAAATTCGGCGGCTGGAACTCGCCCTTCAACAGCAGCTCGTTGGTGCGGTCGACATTCTCGATGCGCGTCCAGACGTAGTTTCGATCCGCAAAGCGCAGCGTCGATTCCAGCAGATATCCGTTCCACACCAAGCCGGTTTGCAGGACGTTATTGCGCCCCCAGATCAGCGACGTCGCCCAATTACCGCGCGTTATCGGCCGGTTGTACATGATGGAAGCGGTCATGCGATCGACATCGTTCTGCGGATCGAGCGCCTCGAGGCTGGTCAGATGCGCCCACGAATATTGCCCGCTCCAGTTCTGTCCCGGCTGCACGGTCAGGCGCGTGGACCAAGAATCGATCGGGCCTGCGCCGATGGTCCAGCGATTCTCGCCCGGCTCGCGGCCGTGAAATCCCGATGCCTCAAGCCGCACAATCCCATGCGTCAGGCCAACGGTGATCACGTCGTCAGAGATGTGCGTCGAATCTTCCAGATGATGGCCGAGCGCCGCGATGGGGTCCTCCGACGCCGAGGCGCGATGCGGATACGCCGTCGGACCGATCGCCGGATCGCCCACCGGCGCGGCATAGAACGACAGCAGCGTGCGCTCGCCGAGATTCCAGTCGTAAAGCGCCGCAATCTCCATGAACAAGTTGTGCGGATGCTGCCCGTCGACAATCGGCCTGCCGTAGGCAGTTTCGCCTTGCTGGAAGAGCTCGGGAAAATAACGGCCGCTGACGGTCGCGGGCTCGAGGCTCAGCATCATGCGCGCGGTGAAAAGACCAGCCCCAAGCTTGTGCTGCGCCATCGGCATGAACCAGTTCGTTGAGAAGACCTTGTCGGCGCCGCGCGGCCCGGTCTGCTGCTGGGCGTTCACAAACACCACGCTGTGAAACATAAACATCCAGCCGCCCTTGGTGACCATGAGCATCGGCATGGGCGTGGAGTTCGGCTCGGCGCTGGTGCCGGAAGTTGCGTGCTGCTCGATTGCCGCGATGAAGGTGGCCGGCTGCTCGTTCATCTTCATGCCTGGCATGGACTGCATGGAGCCCGCGCCGGATTGCTGATCAGGCTTCTGGCCGCCTTCGGGCATTTGCATGCCCGGCATGTCCTGCTGGGAGGTAGACGGTTGTTGACTGGCTGGCGCTTGCGGAGGACTCGGATTGGATGGCTGCTGTGCCCGGACGCCCGGTCCGGCCACCAGCGCAATCAGGCCCGCGCAAACCAGAACATCTCTGCGAGAAAACATGGACTCCCCAGAATTCGAATGAGGGATTCAACGCCCGTCGCGACGTGCAGAGGCATGTCGACTCGGGCTATTCATTGCAGAGCGGAAGAAGCA
>Ga0335078_10002856_pt1 | contig 25973 bp, 20 predicted proteins | sample Lox_Sample_32_FD_206711 | JGI IMG/M metagenome (GOLD analysis project Ga0335078, IMG submission 206711) | Soil microbial communities from Loxahatchee National Wildlife Refuge, Florida, United States - Lox_Sample_3.2 | ecosystem: Environmental > Terrestrial > Soil > Wetlands | place: USA... | reverse complement strand
GGTCGCGGTCGTGACCTTGCTGCCACGGGCCAAGGCGCTGCCGCGCCGGATCGTCGCGACGGTGCTGCCCAGGGCGGTGGCGAGGGCGCCGCCCGGGGTGGTGGCGCCTGCGCCGTCCGGAGCCATGACGCCTGCGCCGTCCGGAGCCATGACGCCCGCGCCATCCGGCGAGGTGGCCACGGCGCCGGACCTTGCTGCTGTCGCCGCCGCTGTCGTCACCGTGCTCCGTTTGACGCTGCGGACCGTGCGTAGGGCGCGGCTGCGTAGCGGCTCGCCAGGAGACCGCATTTTCGCCCCCTATCCGATTACCTACCAGCAAGTAATAATACCGGCCGATCGGTGCGGCAACGCGGGATCCGCTGCGCCGCGCCCGCCCCCGGCGGCCCGCGGCCGGTCAGGTCGCCGAACCTGCGGCGGCGCCTGTCACCAGGTCACCCCAGCGAGCGAGCGCCGCGTCGAGGTCGAGCGGCGCGATCATCTCGCCCGTGCGCAGCTCTTCCGCCCAGTCCTGCACCGGAACCCGCCACATCACCTCGAACTCGATACCGTCAGGATCCTTCGCGTACAGCGACTTCGACACCCGGTGGTCGCTCGCGCCGACGAGGACGCCGTGCGCGGCGAGCCTACCGCGCATCTCCACAAGCTCGGGCAGGGTCCCGACCTCCCAGGCGAGGTGGTAGAGGCCGGGCCGTGGCGCGCCGTCGGCGCGCCGGGCGCCTGGCCCGCTCCCTGACGGCTGCGCGGCGGCTGCGACCTGGAACAGCCCGAGATCATGGTCGTTGGAGGTGCCAGGCGCGCGCAGGAATGCGGCGCGGCCCGGGATCTCGGTCGCAATCTCGAAACCGAGCGCGTCGCGGTAGAACCTCACCGAACGTGATACATCGCTGACATAAAGCACGGCGTGATTCAGGCGGCGAACGGACATAGTGCCAACTCCTCGGTTTCTGCTGCTAGCCATCAGAATGCCTGCCGTGTGACGGCTGACACCCATCGGCGGCCACGCCTCGCCCCGCTGCCCTGCCAGACGAGGGATACCGCGAGGCGGGAGGCCGGATGCGTCAGTTACTTGAGCGCTTCGCCACCACTAGCCGAGATCTCTTTCCACAGATCCCGGTAGCACTGCGCGGCTGTGCTCCGTGGGGCGTAGGCGGGCAGCGGCGCGCGGCGGACTGCCATCTGCTCGATCAGCGACAGGGCGGGGACCGCGGCGGTGGCGACGTCGGAGCGTTCTTCCGGTAGGTGTTCGACGATGTCGCGGTGCAGCCGTTTACGCCTGTCGACCATGGAGAAAAACGCCACGATGGCCGGCCGGCGGCCATCGAACGCGCCGACGAAGCCGGTGAGCTGGTCGAGGGTGCGCGTGCAGAGCGTCGTCGGGATGAGCGGCACGATCAGGGTGTCCGCGGCGTTCAGCACGTTCTCTGATGCCAGCGACATGCTCGGCGGGCAGTCGAGGAAGACGGTGTCGTACTCGCGCGCCAGCGGCGTGAGCAGCCGGGCGATCTGCCGGGTGGGTTTCTTGGCCGCGTCGAGGACAAGGTCCATCCTGCGGTAGGTAAAGTCGGCAGGCAGCAGGTCGAGTTTGTCGAAGTCGGTGCCCTTGATCGCGGCGTCCAGCGGTCGCGCGCCGCGGACCAGAGCCTTGCTGCCGCCTTTGACCCGCGGCCGGATCCGGAACAGAAATGTCGCCGCGGCCTGCGGATCCAGATCCCAGAGCAGAGTGCTGCCCTCGCGGCTCGCCAGGTAGGCGAGGTTGACCGCCGCCGAGGTCTTGCCGACCCCGCCCTTGACGTTGTACGTGGCGTAAACCCTCACGCGGCCGCGACCTTTGTGAGGCTGGCGATGAGCCGGGCGTTGCGGCCCCCGGTGAACCGGGCGAAACGCCTGCCGAAGTCGTCGCGTGCCCCGGTCGCCGCCGCGTCAAGCTGCGCCGCGAGCTCGCCCATGGCGAGGAGTGTGGCGGCTGGCGCGGCGCGCTCGGCCACCATCCGTGCGGCGAGCGTACGTATCGCCTCGCGCTGTACGTGCCCGTCCTGGATCTCGCCGAGGCAGTCCTGCAACTGCTTCAGCTCCCTGACAGCGCTGCGGTGTGTCGGCGGGTCGTGCAGCGCGGCGAAGAACTCGAGCAGGTACCGCAGTTCCTTGCCGCGCTTGCGGACCGTGTGCAGGTCCTCTTCTGGTGAGCTCGCGGTGACGGCCGCGCCGGTCCTCGTGAGCCTGCGGTACGCCCGCTGGACCCGCGCCGCGGCAAGGTCGGCAATGGGTGCCTGCCCTGGTCCTTCCCTGTCACGGGCGGACCCGCGGGCCTGCGTGCCCGCCGCGGTGCTGCCGGGCGCGATGTTGGCCAGTGCGATCCGCCATTGCCTGGTGAGCTCGGTGAAGCGGGCCGAGCGTAGCCCACGGACTAGGCGGCGGTGCTCGGCCGCGCGATAACGGACGAGGCTGCCGTGCAGCGGCGCGAGATCGGCAGGTGCCGCCGTGACGAGGCCCGCTGCCGCCTCGGCGAAGCCGAGCAGGTGCACGTCCAGGTCGCGGGTCGATGTGGTGAGCTGCCCGAGCCACTTGAATTCGGCGGCGAACCTTGCCGCCAGGTCGCCAGGCAGCGCGTCGCCCGCGAGTTTCAGCGCGGCCCTGGTGCGGCGTACCGTCACCCGCAGATCGTGCAGGAACTCGGTGTCGATGTCGCGGATGACGCCGTCGACGTTCGCTTCCACTATGTCGAGCAGGCGCAGAAGTACGGCCGCGACGGCCGCGCCCGCCGGCATCGACGATGTCAGCGCGACGTCCACCGCGCTGCTGTAGTCGCCCGCCCGGCGCCCGACGGCGGCGAGTGTCAGCGCGAAGGCCGATCCGTCGGCCGCGGTCAGGCCGGGCAGTTCGGCGAGCAGCCGCTCGACCCGATCGGCCTGCGCATCATAGCCGCGTACCGGCGTCACCGTCAGTCGCGGCGGCAACGCCGTCGCGGCCGGGCCGCGAAGCGACCCGTGGTCGATGGTGAGGCGCACGACCGTCTTGTCTTCGCCGTCGAGCAGGCGCAAAGTGCGCTGGGTGCTCGCGGCCGTGGCGACAGGGAGCAGCGCCCGGAGTCCGGCGAGCGGCGCGACGCGTTCGCGCAGCAGACCAGCGGGAAGCGTGCCGGACATGCACGGCAGGCTCATTCGCGGCACGGCCGCGGTAACCCGTGCGCCCCCATGTGTGCCAAGGGTGACCTCGTGCATGCCGCCGCCACTGACGTACTCGAGCGTGCAGCCCGCGTGGTGCAGGCGCCAGTCGAACGTGTCCAGCCACACCCGCCGCACCGTGCGCGAGCCGTCCGCGGCGAGCTGGAACGTGGAGCGCAGCACGTCGGCCATCCCGTTCCACGCAGCCGTACCCGTGCCAGCGGCGGTGGCAGGCCCGGTTACCGTGCTGGTCTCTTCGATTACGAACTCGCGAAGCTGCTGGGGCAACCTCGCCTCCCGTCAGTGTTGACTCACGTATCAGTGTTGACTCACGTACCTGGCCAGGTTGACTCACGTACCTTGCCAGGTTGACTCACGTACCTTGCCAGGTTGACTCACGTACCTTGCCAGGTTGACTCACGTACCTTGCCAGGTTGACTCACGTACCTTGCCAGGTTGACTCACGTACCTTGCCAGGTTGACTCACGTACCTTGCCAGATGAATGTCGGCGGTCGCGCCCGCTGGCGGCACCGGATACGACGCACTATAGCCATCCTCGGTTAATTTACTGTTTGCCCAATCGTGCCCATGCGGTGATTATTTCTGGACTTCCACCGTTGCGGGCTGGCCAAGCATCCGGCGGCGGGTCAGCGGAAGGGCGAGCACCATGACGGCGGCCATGACCGCGAGGCGGCGGCGGGTTCGTTGAGCAGTGCCTGCACAATGCGGGCGACGATCAGGCCGCCGGCGTTTCCGGCCAGCCAGCGGAGGGCCGCGGCGGTGGCTCCGGCGTCACCTGCCCTGCGTTCAGCGATCTCAAGCACCACCGGCAGCGATGCGAGCAGCAGCGCTCCGGCGAAGAACATCATGACCACACCGGCTGCCACCCCGGGCCGCACCGCGAGCGCGAGGCATCCGGCTGCCGTCATGATCACGACAAGCCGCAGCAGCATCGCCTCGGCACCCCGCATGGCGACCCACGGCGCGAGCAGCATGGCCGCTGCGGACACGTAGCGGCGCCAATGATCAGGAGCAGGCTGACCTGGCTGCCCTGACTGAGCACCGACCCGAGGACGAGGGCCAGCACGAATCCACCGAAGATGCTGGCCGAGCCGAGTGCGATCCCGGTGGGCGGGCCTCGAGGCATTCGTCCGCGAGCTTCGTCAGCCCGCCCTCTCGCGCCGCAGGGCAGCCACGGCGTGGGAGGTGCCCGAGGCCGGGCAGAGCCTGCGTCGCGGCAGGCCAGGGCCGTTCGTGACTTGGGAGATCGCGCGGCGCCCTGGCGGCGTTGTGATGGAGGTCAGCTCACGGCGTCAGCGAAAGGTCGGGCAATTCCCGGCCCACAAGCATGAACACCGGGCATGCTGAAGGCATGAAGGTCCTCATTTCCGCGGACATGGAGGGCGCCACCGGCGTCACCTGGCCCGCCGACGTGGAGCCGGGTACCGAGCAGTGGCAGCGCTGCCGACGGATGTTCACCTCGGACGTCAACGCCGCCATCGCGGGCTTCTTCGACGCAGGCGCTACCGGTGTCGTCGTCAACGAGGCGCACGCCACAATGCGTAACCTGCTGCTCGAGGAACTCGACGGGCGGGCGGCCATGCTGACCGGCCGGCACAAGGAGCTGGGCATGGTGGAGGGCATCCAACATCCCGACGTGACCGCTGTCGCCTTCGTTGGCTACCACGCGGGGGCGGGCGAGGAGGGTGTGCTCGCCCACACCTACCTGCCGAATTCGATCATCGGTGTGCGGGTGAACGGTGAGCCAGCCAGCGAGGGTCGGCTCAATGCCCTGGTCGCGGCCGAGTATGGGGTACCGGTCGTCCTCGTCACTGGCGACGATCAAACCTGCGCCGACGCGGCGGGTTATGCCCCGCAGGCACGAGCGGTCGTGGTTAAGGAGTGCGTGAGCAGGTACTCGGCCGTCTGCAGAAGTCCCTCCGCGACGGCCGCGGATATCCGGTCCGCAGCGGCAGGTATGGGCAAGCTCGCCGGCAGCAGGGCGCCCGCGGTTGCTACCACCTACCACGTCGAGGTGGATGTCGATGCCGTACAGCTGGCTCAGGCGGCAGCGATCGTGCCGACGGTCGAGCAGGCCGGCGAGCGGACGGTCGCCTACGACAGCCCCACGGCCTACGAGATGATCCGCTGTTTCAAGGCGGTCGCCACATTGATCTCGGCGGCCGTCGAGAACAGGTATGGCTGAACCGGCGGCACGCGGTGGGCTCGTTCTCGCCACACTGATGCCTCGTTGGACGCCAGGTTGCCCGGCTTCCACCCTTCCGTCTCAAGATCATTTCGGGGATAACGCTGGCGTCGGCGCGCCCCGACGCGGTCAGCCCAGGCTGAGCCGCACGGGCGCTTACCGGGCCGCTAGCTACTAGCTCACCACGCATGTGGCAGGCTGGCGCAACGGAGAGGTGCTCGAGCTCCTGCCGCCCCGCGTAAAATGGGTGGAGCTAGTGGCGTGAGCTTGCTGCGGGAGTGAAGCGCCGGGGTGATGCAGTGAGTCACAAGGACGAGCCGGCAATGCCCTTGACGGCGCCGGCGCTAGCGCCTGTCCCGGCGCCCGCGCCGCAAGGGCCGCCGCACGGTGTGCCACAAGGGGCGCCGCACGCGGTGCCACAAGGGCTGCCGCCCGGAGTACCGCAAGGAGCGCCGCCCGCGGCGCCGTCCGGAGTACCGGAAGTAGCGCCGCCCGAGGCGCCGCCGGTGGCACCGGCCGAGCAGTGGGTCCGCAGTGTGCACGGGACGCGGACCGCGGAGCCGTTTGGCTGGATGGCGGACCGCAGCGACCCGCGGCTGCTCGGCTACCTGACGGCCGAACGGGACTACTACGAGGCGGCCGTGAGCGCGCTCGGCCCGCTGCGGGATCGGCTCCGCGGCGAGTTCGCGGCGCGGCTGCCGGCCGAGGAGGGTTCGGTTCCCTGGCGCTGTGGCCCTTACGACTACGTTGAGCACACGCCGGTCGGCGCTGAGTTTCCGCAGTTGCGCCGCCATCGCTCAGGCAGCGACGGCTGCTACGGGGTGGTGCTCGACGGCGCGGCAATCGCTGCGGCCCAGGCAAAGGCGGCGGCCCAGGCGAAGGCCCGGGAAACGGGAGCCAACCACCAGAACGCCGGGGATGTGCGCGGACCCGAAGGCCAGGCGAGTTACTTCCGCTTCGGCGTCTGCGAACCCAGCCCGGACGGCGCGCTGATCGCCTACTCGGTGGATTTCGTCGGCGACGAGACCTATGAGCTCCGCTTCCGCGACACCGCCAGCGGTAGTGACCTGGCTGAGCGTATCCGCGGCAGCTACTACGGCTGCGCCTGGGGCGCGAATTCGCGCGCCTTCTTCTATGTAGTTCATGATGCGTCGTTCCGGCCGTGCCGGGTGCTTCGGCACCTGATCGGCACCGACCCCGCCACGGACACGGTCGTCTTCAGCGAACCTGACGCGCGTTTCTACGTCACGATCGCCGCCACACGCAGCGGTGAGTGGATCGTGATCTCCACCGAGGCTCGTGACACCAATGAACAGTGGATCATCCCCGCGGCCAGGCCGTATGACCCACCCGCGCTGATAGAACCGCGTCGGCCCGGCGTCGAGTACTTCACTGAGCACGTGGCTGACCGAACGCCCGGCGCGCCGGGCGGCACGTTCGCGATCCTCACCAACGACGGCGCGCCAGAGTTCCGGGTGGTCGCGGCGCCCTTGCAGACACCGGGCCTGTGCAACTGGCGTGAAATAGTGCGTGGCGAACCGCAGACAAGGTTCCGCAGGCTGGACGTGGTGGGGGGTCATCTCGTTCTATCGTGCCGGTCGGGCGGTGACCCCTTCCTGCGGATCGTGCGGCCGGACGGTAGCCATCACGACCAGCATCCGCAAACGCCTGCAGGGCACATCGAGGCCGCCGCGCGGGGTGCCTACGACGCGACGGAGCTGATCGTCTCCACGCAGTCTCTGGTCGCGCCGAAGCGTTTGTGGTCGGTGGATCTGGCCACCGGCAACCGGACGCTGTTGCATGCCACCAGGCCGCCAGGTTACGACGAGACTGCATACCAGACGCAGCGGCTCTGGGCGCCGGCGCCTGACGGCCAGCTCGTCCCCGTCACCATTGCCTGCCGCCGCGGGTTGCGGCGCGACGGTAAGGCGCCCTGTGTGCTCTACGGTTACGGCGCGTACGAGGCATGTGCGAACCCGCGGTTCTCCGTCATCCTCGCGAGCCTGCTCGACCGCGGCTTCGTGTACGCGATCGGGCACATCCGCGGCGGCGGCGAGCTTGGCCGCCGCTGGTGGCTGGACGGGCGCTTGGCGGCCAAGCCCAATACGTTCAGCGATTTCGTCGCCGTCCGCGATCATCTCGTGGCCGCGGGCTGGGCCGCTCCTGGCCGGGTGGCGTGCCGTGGCCTGTCGGCAGGAGGGCTCACCGTGGGCGTGGGCTACACGTTCTGGCCGGACCGCTGGGCAGGCGTGATAGCGGAAGCGCCCGCCGTGGATCTGCTCAACCAGATGCTCGACCCGGCCATCCCGCTCACGGTCAACGAATACGACGAGTGGGGCGACCCGGCCGACGAAGACCAGTTCGGCTGGATGCGCGCGTACACGCCGGCCGAGAACGTGACCGATGTGCCGCGGCCCCCGCTGCTCGTCACCGGGGTCCTGCACGATCCCCGTGTGATGATCTCCGAGCCGGCCAAGTGGGTCGCGGCGTTGCGTGCCGCCGACACGCGCGGCAACCGCATCCTGCTGCGACCCGAGCTCGGCGCAGCCGCCCACCGCGGGCCGGCCGGGCGGTCGAGCTCGCTTTCCTACGAGGCCGAGCTTGCGGCCTGGGTCATCTCCCTCACCCACAAGTCATAACGGCTGCCGCATGGCGTAGCTGGGCTGCGGCGCAGCGGGGGTCCGGGGGTCGCCCCCCGGGCGAGCACAGCGACGCCGCTCATGCGGCTGCCGCATGGCGTAGCTGGGCTGCGGCGCAGCGGGGGTCCGGGGGTCGCCCCCCGGGCGAGCACAGCGACGCCGCTCATCCGACGGCGACGGTGGTCGCGGTCGATGGTTCGGTCGTCTCAGGTCCGGCAGGAGCGGCGCAGCCCGCACAACTCGCCGCGGCGCAGCCCGGCGCGGGCCATCAGCAGCACGATCAGCCGGTCCCGCGCGGACCGGCACGCCCTCAGCAAGGCGACGACTTGCTCGTCGGAGGCCCGGTCCACCGGCGTCCCCGGCTCATGCAGCCGGTGCCGGGCCCGCAGCCGCCACGCCATCCGCCCGTCGGCGTCCCGGGCGGCGGCGGGCAGGTCGCGGTCATCGGCGACCTCATACGGCAGCGGCAGCGAATCCCCGCCGGCCTGCCCGGCCGCGACCGCGTGCACCACCATCGACCGCACCGCGGTCAGCACCCCGTTCACCCGCCGCGCTGACCTGGCCGGGGCCGCCCCCGGGCCAGCCAGCACCGCGCCCCGCCCGCTTGAAAGTCGGGCATTCCCACGACCTGCCTCACCGGGCCAGCCCAGAGCTGGCTGTCGAGTGCCGGGTCGAGGACGACTAGAGGAACGGCGCTGCGGTTACTTCGTGGCGGGGAAGTCCACTACGGTACGGTCCAGGGGAAGTTCGTCAGTGCGGGGACCGGGGTGTGCGGCCGCCGCGAATGGCAGTGTGCCCGTGGGTTGCAGCCCGATGTTGTCGTCCCACAGCCGCTTGGTTACCTGGCCGAGCAGGTCGAAGTGATCGAAGACGTAGGGCTTGCTGTCGGTCGGGAAGAATGTTGGTGTGGTCAGAAGCTGGAAGTGCAGGTGTGGCGTGGTGGAGTTGCCGCTGGTTCCGATGCGTCCCAGCAGTTGTCCTCTGGAGACCTTCTGTCCCGCGTGGACTTGGACTGATCCCGGATCGAAATGCGCATACAGGACGTAGACACCGGGTGCGATCTGCTCGATGACAAAGTTGCCGACGGTCTGGTCGATGGGCGGTATCGGCGGCGGATGCGGCAACGCGGCGCTATTAGGCAGGTCGTTCCTGCTGGCCACCACAGTGCCGGGCGCGGCTGCGATCACGGGTTGACGGTAGGATAGGTAGCTCGTGACCTTGCTCGGTTCACCCACCCAGGTGCGGTGCTCGGCATCGAGCCGGAAAAAGTCAATCGCGAACCGCTGGGGCACAGCCAGCTGCCCGTCGATCGGAACGAGCCCGCGGCGGTGATGGGTGTCATCGTTGCAACAGCCTTCGCTCATGTACCAGATGCCGCCCTCCACTGGCGGGCTCAGCGCGGGCGGAGTCTGGGTGCTGACCGGCACGCTGCCCACACTGGAATTGAACGGCAACGGCGCTGCGCCGGACGGCGGGAGGAGCGCCCCCATGACCTGGTGCTCCAGCCGCCGGGGGACATCTGCACGCGCCGCCACCGTCACGTCCAGCCAGACAACCCAGGTGGCCGAGGACGGCACCGTCCTTGAACTGGACTCGGTCGGATCGATGCTGTCCTCATCACCGATCTGACCGGCGACAGGGGTCAAGTCCGCTCGCAGGGCGGCACCGGTCAAGACCAGGACGGCACGACCAGTCGCGGCGTTAAGGACCTCGACCTCATCGATCCGGGCCGGAAACGCTGCAGCATTGGTAAGCACGAGCTCGTAGGCTATGTGCACCCTCCCATCGCCAGCCTGGACCGGCTCCGGATTGGTCAGGGTGGAGACGGCCACAGGCGTGAGAGCGGTGCCAGGACTGATCCCGGGCACGGCTGAGGTCGCCGCGAACGGCACGCTGCTCCCCGACGCCGCGTGCGATGCACTGCTTGCCGCCGAAATGGACGTTCCTATCAGGATGGCTGCCGTCACCGGCAGGCACATCAGAAACCACGGCCGTATTCTCACGTCCAGTTCCCTCCCCGAGAACGACCAAACGGCAGGGCGATACTACGACTTAGACCCCGGCTATGAACAGGTCTAGACAAGAAGGCACAGTGCCGGAGCGAAGACTTGATGCTGGCGACGATCGACCGGTGAACGCGTGTCCTGGCCCTCATTCATGAGGGGCTATCGCGTCCCTGGTCACCATTACGGACCCTGCGCGGGTGCCCCGACCGCACTACTGCCCTGCTCAGACCCTCACCCGAACCCCACCCGGGACGAGGTACAGCGGTTCCTGGACTGCGCCGACGATTAAGTCGGCCCCGCGGTGCGGGCCAGCCGCAAGGGAACCCTCGCGACCTACCGGGAAGCCCCGATTTCGCTGACGTGAGTGTAGCTGGTGCCTCGATCGCCCTGGTCTCGTAGGGCCGTTGAATGCCCGTCCGCAGCTTGCTTTGCCTGGCACTTTGCCTCTCGCTTCGCCATGTCGGCCCGGTATGCGGCAAGCGCGTCGGCCAGGACGGTTCCGCTCTTCGCCCAGAGTCCGCCATGGTTGACGCCGCCGCACGGGCACTCACAGTGCGGTCCGTAGGCACCTTCGCACCTTGGGTCGCAACTCATGCCCGCGACCGTTACACCGCGACTGGACCCACGCGACGTGGCACCCTCCGCCACCGCACGATGCCTGCGGCCTGAGTTTCGGGCTTGCGCTTTGTCCGCAGGCTCACTGACCACAGACAGCTACAACATCGGCCCGGTGCGTATGGTCGATGGCCGGATGCTACTCATCCCGTTGGCGCTCGTCGGTGGCACCGTTGGTCGCTGGTTCCTCGTGCGCCGACGAGCCGTCTACGCCGCGGTCGCGACACCGGCGGCAGCGGTCATGGCGTGCTGGCATCAGACCGCGCGTGCGCGGCGGACGCGCGCCGGGTCATCGTCGAGCAGCCGGTAGCGCACCGCGAGGGACGCCGCCTCGAGCCGGGAGTGCGCGCCGAGCTTGGTAAGGAGCGCCTGCACGTGGGTGCGGACCGTGGTGCGGGAAACGCCGAGTTTCGCGACCATGGCCTCGGTGTCCAGGCCTTCGACAAGCAGCCCGAGGCACTCACGCTCCCTGTCGGTGAGGTATGCGGCCAGCCGCCGCGCGTGGTCGGCTTGTGCCGACCGCCCGGCCGTAGCGGCGCTGCCTGCGCCGCCCGCTCCGTTCGCTTTGGGGACGCTGACCACCACCTCGCCGCGCAGCACGCGGTCGATCGCAGCAGTGAGCGCCGCGACGCCCTGAGTCTTGTGCAGGTAGCCAGATGCCCCTGCGCGCAGCGCTCGCAGCACCGCGTCGGTACCGGAGTCGGCGCTCAGCACGAGCACCTTCGTGTGCGGGCTCGCGGCAATCACGGGCCCGATGGCGTCCAGGCCGTCGTCCGTGGCGAAATGGCGGTCGACAAGGCAGATGTCCGGCTTGTTGCGACGGACGGCCTCGATGGTCTCCGCGGCGTTCCGCGCCACGGTTACGTCGAAACCTCGCTGGGCCAGCACGGCGGAAAGTGCGTCAAGGAACACCGTGTGGTCGTCGCCGATTACCAGGTCAGCCACGCTCGTCACCTACTCGCCCAGCTGGGCGCCCGGCCATCATCTCGCTCCTCCATCAGCCCGCTCGCCCGTCCAGCCATCGGCGTGCCCAGCGGGCGGCCCGGCAGACGGCAACCTGTCCGCTGCCTCGTCCTCCCACGTGCCTACGCGGGCGTCCTCGGGTGCCGCAGCGGAGACCGGTTCGCTCGGCAGCACGATACGGACCCGGGTGCCACCCGCGCGAGGTGATCGCACCTCGAGGCGGCCGCCGCAGGATTCGAGCAGCGACGTCACCACTCGCAGGCCGAGCGATGCTGTTCCTTGCGCTCCGCCGCCGAAGCCGGGGCCGTCGTCGAGCACGTCGATGGTCGTGTGCGCCTGCTGCCATACCTGCCGGATCGCCACCTCGACCCGGCCTTCCCGGCCTGCCGCGCGCGTGGCGTTGCCGACCACGTTGGTCAGCACGCGCCACAGCAGGCCCGGGCTCACCGGAATGGTCACGGCGGCTCCTTGTGGCACGACGACCTGCGTTCCGTAGGCGGCCCTCGCGAGCCGCGCGACCTCGCTGGCCATGGCCCGCAGGTCGACGGGATCAGGGGCCTCGCTGCCGGGCGGCGCGTGCCTGACCATGTCGAGCAGGCGCGAGACCTCGAGCGCGGCGAGTTCGGTCCTAATACCCGTTTCCACAGACAAGGTGGGATCACCGCGGATGGCTTCCATCAGGTACGACAACGTGGTCATCTCGTGTCCGAGATCATGTAGCAAGCCGCGGACAGCGAGTGTGTCACGCGCGTCCGAACTGCGGCGGCCCGGCCCTCCCCGCCGGTCGAGGGACCATTCCATCCGCGAGCCCGTGTCGTCCATGGGCTCACCGTGCTTGGCCGCAGTAGCGGCGTGGGTCTTCTGAGAGTTGCACGTCGGTTGCGCGCGTCGCCCAGCGGTCACCTGCGACACACCCCGTCTCCCCGCGGTTCGTGGCTAACGACGTGTCCCCTGGGTCGCCCATCCTGTGTTACTCAAGTGGCGGGACCACCTTCAAGTTTGAGTATCGGCCCAATGGGTTAGCCTGCGGTAGCCCCAAAGATACCAATTTCGACAGATCTGTCCGATTCGCGACCTCGATAGGAGCCAGCGGCGGCGTGAACCGTGGTACCGCAGCCGGACATGGGGTGCGCTCCCGCGGCCGTGGGGGTGTACGCCGCGGTAAGCGCGTCGCGCAGCGCGGTCTCGCCAAACCGCTGGCCCAGGCTGGCACGCGCCGCCGCGGCCATCCGTGCGGCAGCCGCGGGGGAGTCAAGCAGGTATCGCACGGCGGCGGCCATCAGGTCTGGGCGCTGCGGCGGTACCAGCAGGCCCGTCTCGCCAGGGATCACGACATCGCTCACGGCGTTGACCGCGGTCGCTACCACAGGTATGCCGCACACCATGGCCTCGACGACCGCTGTCGGCAGCCCTTCGTACCGGCTCGGCAGGGCGAACACGTCGAAAGCGGGAAGCAGGTCCGGCACGTCGTCGCGCTCGCCTGTCAGTATCACGCGCACGCCCGGCACGCCCGCTGCAAGGCGGCCGACGTGGTCGGCAAGCTCGCCGCCGCCAATCCATACCCCGATGGCGTCAGGCCGGCGCAGCGCCTGCAGGGCCGTGAGGAAGTCCTCCGGCGCCTTCTGGTAGGTCAGCCTGCCAACCGCGCCGACGACGATGGCGTTAGCAGGCAGGCCGAGTGCGACCTGAGCGCGTCGCCGAGCCAAGCTGTGCGCAGTCCCGTTCGCCGCGCGGCCGGCGGCACCGTCAGCGCGGTGAGCCGCTCCAGCGCTGTCAGTGCCGTTAGTGCCGTCTACGACCACGCCGATCGTGCGGACACGGTCCGGTGCGACAAGCTGGCGTCTGACCGCTTCGACAGCCACCCCGGTGCCCACGCACAGGGCGACGTCCGTGATGCGGCCAAGCCGTCGCTCTATCGATACGTAGCCGCGCCTGCGGGCCGCGGACTGAAATTCGTGGAAGGGGAAGCCATGATACGTGTGCACGATCTTGGGTACCCCGGCGCGGTGTGCCGCCAGCCTGCCGAGGGCACCGGCCTTCGCGCAGTGCGTGTGCACGACGTCGAAGTTCCGCTCGCGAAAGAGCGCATGCAGCCGTCGCAACGCCAGCAGGTCGCGGCGCGGGGCGATCGGCGCGCGCAGCGAAGGTTCGACCAGGGTTTCCAGGCCGGCCGCGGCGGCGTCGCCGAGCAGGCGGTTACCACTGCCGGTGATGATCGTGACCTGAAACGCATCGGGATCCATGGCCCCTGCCCCGCGCACGGCGAGCGTGCCCGCACCGGACTCCAGCCGGGTGATCACGGTCGCGACCCGCAGTTTGCGTGTCATTCCGGGCGCTCCGTCCGCTGCAGCCCGCAGGCAAGCGCCACGCTCACTGCCTCGAGGCGGCTGTGCACGTCGAGCTTGGCGAAAATGTTCCGTGTGTGGGTGCGTACGGTATCCATCGAGATCATCAAATCCTGGGCGATCTGGCGGCCGCGCTTGCCGTCCATCATGCTGAGGAGCACGTCCCGCTCACGCGGGCTGAGCACGTCGAGCGGGTCCGTGTGATCTTTGGCGCGGCCGATGTCGGCGCGGAGCGCACGAATAATCTCGCCCAGCATGTCCGGCGGGTACCAGGAGTGGCCGCGGCGCACCCCGCGCAGCACCGCCTCAAGTTCGGCGGCGCCCTGCTCCTTCGCGACCCATGCGGACGCGCCCGCCCTGGCGGCTTCCACCGCGTGCGCGACGTCGCGGTCGGCACTCAGAACGACCACGTGTGCGGACGGCCTGGCGGCTAGGAGCTGCCGCACAACGTCCCCGATTGCCGCACCGAGCGGCTCGACGTCGATCGTGATGACGTCCGGCCGCAGCCCCCGGACGATGTCGATCAGGTTCGGGTCAAGTGCGGCGCAACGGCCTGCCACCCACAGATCCATGGCCGCGGACAGCCGGGCAGCCAGCGCCTCGGTGACCATCAGATGATCATCGACGAGAAGCAACCGCAGCATGTCCACCTGCTCACTGTGCCTCGCGGGCGCTGCCGTGTCCTCATCCAGATGCATGACGACGTTCTCGTCCGCGGACATGGCCGGCTGGCCGGTCGCGGGAGGCTCGGCGGCGCGCTCAGCTGGCCTGGACATCGCTGCTTGACCCGGTTCCGCGCAGGGGTGCCACGGCGTCGATCTGCTGGCCGGCCGGATGATCAGCCGCCATCTGGCTGTCCGCGTTGCGTCTCGCCGGGCTCGTCCACCGCCCACTGGACCTTGCCAGCCAGGCAAGCGGAACCGCATAGAGCGCGATCGCCGCGTCCATCGCCCGCAGCACAGGGAAGAAGACGCCGCAGAGCAGGAGCCGCGGCCGCCGTTCGAGCAGGGCCGCCAGGCAGGTGAGCGCGTAGTCGGGCACCACGATCCCGAAGAACACCGCTCGCAGGGTGACGTGGGCCGCGACCGCGGCATGCATGGCGCCGAACCAGGGCCACGACAGCGCTGCGGTGCCGAAGTCCGGGAGCAGGAGGACGACCAGCAGTAGCGGAATCAGCAGGAACAACAGGCTTGCGGTGACCAGTTCGAGCAGCAGCACCGAGAGCATGGCGGTGAACAGGTTCGCGCGCGGCGGATGGCGCCGGACGGTCTGCCACAGTCCAAGCGACCAGCGTTTGGTCTGGCGCACGTAGTCGCGGACGTTGTCAGGGTCCTGGGTGACGGCGACGGCCGACGGCTTGAAACCGACCTTGCCCAGCCGTTTCTGGTAGATCTCGAAGGTCATGTTGAAGTCTTCTATCGCCAGCCCCGGCGGGTTCATATCTATCCGCGGTAGCACATCGCTGCGGTACATGCTGGCGAAGCCCGGGACGATGTGCGTCGCGTTGAGGTGCGACGACGTCTGGCCGAACTTGAGCGCGCGCTGGCCGATCGCGTAGATCCGCTGGCGGTGGCCGACGAGCACGTTGCCGGTGAGCGATAGCTTGCGGTCCCACGAGGTCTTGACGGCGCCCGCCACCGCGACCACCGCCGGGTTGTCGAATAGCGGCAGCGCGGTGGCGAAGTACCCGGGCTGCACGCGGGTGTCCGCGTCGAGCAGCATGACGGCGGCGAACCGCTCGACCAGCCTGAAGAGCGAGATCGCTTCCCGCAGGGCCCCGGCCTTGCCGAGATTCTCACGTGTCTCGATGACGCTCGCCCCGGCTTTCCTTGCGATCTGGACCGTGCGGTCGGTCGACCCGTCCGAGACCACGTGCACGTTCTTCCGCGGCACCAGCTTCATGATGGCCGTGAGAGAGTCCTCGATGACCACGGCCTCGTTGTGCGCGGGAATCAGGACGGCGATGTCGTGTACCGTCAGCGAATCCCGCCGCGGCGGATGCCGTTCGCAGGCGCCCGCCGTGTCGACGATGCTCAAGGCGGCGTCGACGCCTGCCGGCGACTGCGTGCCTGCTGGCACGTCACTGTCAGCCGGGGCCGTGCCCGCCGGGGCCGTGCCCGCCGGGGGACCGTCAGCGGGCACTCTCCCAGCCGGAGCCGCCCCGGCCTGAGCGGTCCCGCCAACCCGAGCGGCGCCAGCCCTGCGCGCCCTGGCACCGCGAAACTTGGTGAACTGGTCGCCGACCAGTCTGCACAGGCCCACCGTTCCCCACACGGCGAAATTGGCGCCGACAACGAGGACAGCGAGCACCCACCACGGCATCATCGGGCGCCCCGCGAGTTCGTGGCGGCAGGCGCACGCCCGGCCGGAAGCGTCTGGCGCAGCGCGTCCCAGATGCCGGTGTCCTCGAACCCGTACATCCACAGGTAGACGCCGCCTATCCCGGACCCGCGCGCGGCAGCGAATTTCGCCTTCGAACTGGGGGCATTCTCGAACCACACCACGTGTTTGTGTCCGGATTGGTCGGTGTAGTCGAACCAAGGTGACTGGCTGGCGGCGTCGAAATGCGGCTGCGCATGGTACTGGTTGGCCAGCCGGAAGGCCTGCAGCCAGCCGATAACCGTGCCGTGGCCGCCCGCCGCCCAGTCGTAACCGTAGAGCGGGACGCCAAGAATGATCTTGTGGGCCGGTATCTGGCTCTTGACATAGCGCAGGACGCCACGGACCCAGCCGATCGGCGCGACAGGGCCAGGCGTTGAGCCTGCCCAGTGATAGTCGTAGGCCATGAGCCTGACCTGGTCTGCGACCCGTCCGATGGCCGCGTAGTCCTGAGCAACGTTGCGCTGGTCGGTGCCCGCGTTTGTGGTCTTGGCGAACAGCGCGACTGACAGGGTCTTCCCCTTGGCGTGCAGGGCGGCCCCCAACTGGGTCACGAAAGCGGTGAAGGCGCTCCTGTCGCTTGCGTGCAGGTCCTCGTAGTCGATGTCGATGCCCGCGTAGTGCTGCTGCCGCACCAGCGCGATGATGGCCGCCACGTGCTGCGCCCTCAACCTGGGGTCGTGCAGGATCTGGTACACGGGCTGATAGGCCCAGTTGCCCTGGCTGATGTTGGCGAGCGTAGGCACGAGCGGTATCTTCGCCGCGCTGAGCCTGGCCAGTTGCGCCGTTACCGCGCCGGACTGGGCAGGAGCGTACTGGGTGACGATCTGACCACGGCTGTCGAGCCCGTACATCCACGGCGAGACCTCACTGAAGGCGCGCCGGTTCGACAGCACCGCAGCCGTGCCGTGATCGATGTTCCAGTAGGGCAGCGAGGCCACCACGAGACTTGCGCGCGCGGTCGTGCGCAGGTTCGGCAACACGGTCAGCGCCACGAGCACGGCGCCGAGCAGGAGGATAGCCAGCCAGAACATTCCCGGCCGCGGGCGCCGCGGCGGCGCACCGCGGCCGACGGGGGACCCGTCGGCCGCAGCAAGGGTGAGCACCGGGCCGCTCCGGCGGCGTAGCGTCCGCTTGGCGCGGTCCGGGTATGAGCGCGCACTTGTCCTGGTACGCGCTTTGACCTCTGGCATCTCGGCTCGGCCGGGGCCTTTCCCGCCCTTAGGAGGCGACGGCAGCCGGCCTGCTGCGTGCCGCGGCCTGGTCTTCGATGACGGCCTCGATGATGTCGTCAAGCGTCCGCTTGGCGCTGAAGCCGACTAGGTCACGTGCGAGCGTGCAGTCGGGCACCCGCCGCAGCATGTCCTCATAGCCTGAGCCGTAGGCAACCAGGTAGGAGATCCGTGCGATCTCGCTGGGCGAGCCGGTAGCCGCGATCACCCGCAGGGCGAGTTCGTCGATCGTTACCTGCTCGGAGCTGCCGAGGTTGACCGCCCTGCCGTGGGCCCGATCCGACCGGGCCAGGTCGATGAGCGCAGGCACGACGTCGTGCACGTGACAGAAACAGCGCACCTGCGCGCCGGTGCCGAAGACGGTCAGCGGCTCACCGGCACGCGCCTGCCGTACGAACCTGGGGATCACCATCCCGTACCGGCCAGTCTGCCGCGGGCCGACGGTGTTGAACAGCCGGACGATCACCGCGCGCAGGTCACGTTCGCGGACGTAGGCCTCGACGAGACTCTCGTCGATCGCCTTGGCCTCCGCGTAGCTCCACCGGGACTTCAGCGGTGAGCCGATCACCCTGTCGTCGTCCTCGCGCAGCCCGACCGTCGAATTCTTGCCGTAGATCTCGCTGGTGGAGGCGACAAGCACGCGGGCGCCCCACCGGTCGGCTGCCTCGACAACGTTTTCTGTGCCGTGGATATTCGTCCGCAGGCTATCCAGCGTGCGGTCACGAATGACGAACGCACCTACGGCCGCCGCGAGATGGAAGACCGTGTCGGCTCCCGCGGTGAGGTCGTCGACGAGGACGCGGTCGGTAACCGAGCCCCTGACCAGCCGGAAACGGGGATGATGGGCCACCGCGTCGAGATTCTGCAGCCGCCCGGTGCTCAGATTGTCAAGCCCGACGACCTCGTCCCCGGCCGCTAGCAACGCCTCGACCAGATGTGACCCGATGAAGCCGGCGGCCCCAGTCACAAACGATTTCATCCTTCGCCTCCTGTTTGCCGGGCAGGCGCAGCTGAGCTGCCGACCCCGATGATGAGCGGCGGCACCGTAGCCGCCGGGCCGGCGGCCGCAATGCGCGGTGCCGGTGATCTGATTGCGGCGTGGCCGCTTGGCGGGCCGCCTGACCTGCCGTCCGCCTGGATCGCGGCGGGCCGGGCAGGCGCCGGGCGCAGCCGTTCGTAAAGATCGTCGATTCGTGCCGTCACTGCCTCGATGCCGTACTCGCGCTCGATCGCGGCGACAGGAATCCGATCCCGCTTCCCGGCGGTCACCTCGGTGGCCATGGCGGCGCGCAGGCCCGGCGCGCTAGAAGGAACCTGGCGTGCGCGGTCCACGCCAAGGCCGTCAAGCGCCGGGCAGGTCGTGTAGAGCACCGGTAGCCCGTTCGCAAGCGCTTCGAGTACCGACAGGCCGAACGTCTCCTGCTTGGAAGAGGCCACAAACAGGTCAAACGCGGAAAGCACGGCCGCCACGTCGTGCCGCTCGCCCGCGAAGATGACCCTGTCGGTGACGCCACATGCGCCCGCCACCTGTTCTAGGTGCTCGCGCTCCGCACCGCCGCCGACGATTACCAGCCTGGCTTTGTCGTCGAGCAATGGGGCGGCCGCCTCGATCACCATGTCAAATTGCTTATTCGGGTCGAGCCGGCCGAGCAGGCCGATCACATAGCTGCCGGGCACCAGGCCGAGCTCGCTACGTACCCTGCCGCGGGCTTCGGCGTCGAATGCCGCCCTGCCGAGGTCGACGCCATTGGGGATGACCGTCATATTGCGCGGCCGAACACCCCAGCTAGCGAGCCGGTCCCTGACGGTTTCTGAGACCGCGATCGTCGTGTCGGAGAGCCGTTCGGTGCCGAGGTAGAGGGCCCGTACGCCGAGTGTCATGCGGCGGCGCTCCAGGTGCGTCTCGCCGATCGAGTGTTCGGTGCTCAGTACGACCGGGGTGCCCGCCAGCCAGGCGGCGGTCCGCCCGTAGATCTGCGACCGGTACAGGTGTGTGTGCACCACGTCGTAGCCGCCGCTGCGGATCAGCCGCCGCAGCCGGAGCAGCGCGGACAGCTCGGTATTACGTGTCATGCCGAGGTCACGCACCCGTCCGCCGTCGGCGCGGATCATGTCAGCCACCGGGCCAGGGTTGTAGAGCGTCACCACGTCGGACTCATGCCGGGTGTGCTGGAGAATGGAGCGCAGCTGAAGCTCTGCGCCGCCGACGCCCAGGCCTGTTATTACATGCAGAACTTTCACCGTCGGGCTCCTTGCGACGAGTCAGGGAAGGAAGATGCCACCGCGGTGGCGAGGGTCCGGGCCAGAATCAGCAGATCGAGCCAGAACGACCAGTACTCGATGTACTGGTTGTCGAACCGGGCCCGGTCGCGGATCGAGGTATCCCCGTTGAGGCCGTGCACCTGGGACCATCCCGTCATCCCTGCGGGCATCCGCTGCCTGTCTTCGTAGCCGGGGACCTCCTGGCCGAACCGGGTGGCGAAGTAAGGTCGCTCGGGCCGGGGCCCGACCAGCGACATGTCACCGCGGAGCACGTTGATGAGCTGAGGAAGCTCGTCCAGGTGCGTGCTGCGCAGCAAGCGGCCCAGCTTGGTGGACCCCTGGATGGGAACCACCCAGCGTGTGTCGGGGCGGCTGTGCTCGGCGAGGGTCCGCAACTTGACGATCGTCGCCCGGCGGCCCCGTCCGGTGAGGCGGACCTGACGGAACAGTACAGGGGCGCCGCATCGCAACCGGACCATCGCGGCCGCGGCGACCAGCACGGGGGCGGCCACGGCGAGCAGCACCACGCCGGCGACCACATCGAAAGCTCGCTTCAGCAGGCGGCCTGCGGGCGGGAGCCCGCGCCGCAGCGGGATGAGCGGGATGCCCCAGACCTCGTCCAGATAGGCCCGGGGCACGGCCGCGCCGAGTTCGTACAGGCGGGGCACCACGCACACGTCGGCGTGCAGCGGCCGGCACGCGCGCGCCGCGGCGACGAGATCCTCGTCGCCGCCGGCCGGAAAGCAGATGATGACGCGGCTGACCCCGCGCTGCGTGACCACGTCACCGAGATCTGCAAGGCTGCCAAGGACAGGCAGCCGAGCGGCTCCGTCAGGCGTCGCGCCGCTGCGTGCGGGGTTATCGAGAGCTGCCTTGCCCAGCGCGAGCGCGGCGTCGTCCAGGATCGCGTTGTCCTGCGCTGCCATGTCCTGCGCTGCCATGTCCCGCGCTGCCATGTCCCGCGCTGCCATGTCCCGCGCTGCCATGTCCCGCGCCGCCATGTCCCGCGCCGCCATGTCCTGCGCCGCCATGTCCCGTGCGGCGTCGTCCATGGTCGCGTTGTCCCGCGCCGCGCTGGAATGGACTGGCCGGTCGCCGTCGATGAATCCGCGCGGCAGCAGCCCGAGCTCCGGATGCTCGCGAAGTAGCCGGGCAAGCTGGACGCCGACCGGCCCTGCGCCGACGAGGAGAGCCTGCTCGGTGAGCAGTCCGCGCCGGTGCGCAGCGCGCAGCGCGGCGATCGCGATGGCGCGCGATGCCAGCACCGCCGCCGCGGCGGCCAGCGCCAAGCGCAGTGCATAACCGGCCGGTGTCCAGGGCAGCAGGATCAGCAACGGCAGCGCCGCAGCGATCAAGATGCGCCCGACCTGATCGGATACCCGCAGGCAGATCCGCAGCCTGTGCTGGCCGCCTCCGGCGAGGACGATCATGACGGCCAGCGCGTAAGCCGCGGTCAGCAGGTCCGCCTTCGCTGCGATGGCGATCGCAGCCAGCAGCCCGACCACGTCGGCGACGGGCAGTACCGCCCGCGCGACCCGCCCGCCAAGCGGGCCTGAACCCACCCGGGTGCGCGCCGTGCCCGCGGCCGCCCCGGTGTTCCGCCTCGGCCCCGCCGCACCCCGTGGGCCTGCCGCTGCGGGCGCGGGCAGATATGTGGCCGCGCCCTGCTGCGCCTCAGGGGCGAATTCCGCCACCTTCATCGACCGGCTCCGACAGCCGTTCGCGAGCGGCGATCGGCTGTGCTCGCGAGCCGGCCTGCCACCACGCTCGCCGCGTGGGCAGAGCCGTAGACGAAGCGCATCACCGGGCCGAACGTGGGGGCCACCGCCGGGCCGATGAAGTAAAGCCCTGGCACAGAAGACTGATAGTCCTTGCCCACCGCGGTGGTCCCCGCCACGGTCCTCAGCTGTGCGCCGAGCCCGTCGTGGGAGGTGGCCGAACTGCAGATAAATGGCAGCCTCCGCAGGTCCGGCCGGTAGCCGGTGGCCGCGATCACGTGGTCCGCGTTAAGTTCGCGGCCGTCGCCGTCGCGCGTGGTCAGGCCCAGGCGGACGCCGTCCCTTCCGGCCGTCGCCGAGGTCAGCGTATGGCCGGTGAGGATCGGGAATTGTCCGTCCACGCGGCCGCGCAGCCAGCACGCTCCGGCCGGGCCGAGCGCGGTCCGCGATCGGTACACGCGGGTGGACTGCGGCAGCTTCCTGAACAGTCCGGGGTGGTTCGAGTAGAACCAGGTGGCCCAGCCGGACCCGAGACCGGATTCTGGCTCGGCCAGCCGCGACGCGAGCGGCCGGTCGAGGGCCAGCGGCTCACCGTTCCACGCCACCTGCTGCTCCCTGGCCACGACCTGGACCATCGCCCCGCTCTCGTGTAGCAGCGCGGCCGATTCGAGCGCGGACTGCCCGGCGCCGACCACGACGACGGTGCGGCCGTGGAAGACGCTCAGGTCTGTATGCGCGCCGCTGTGGGTGCACACGGCTTGCGGCAGGCCGGCCAGCAGGGCTGGCATATAGGCGAAGTGCTCGACGCCGACGGCGACCACGACCCTGCGCGCGGTGGCACTGTCGCCATTCGACAGCTCGAGCCGGAAGAATCCGTCGTGCCTGGTAACCCCGGTGACGAGCACCTCTTCCAACTCGGGTGCGAGTTCGGCCTTGAACCACTGGCCGTAGGAGATGAACGTGTCAAGCGCCACGGGCAGCCCATAGCTGGCATAGGGACGACCTGTCGCCCTGCAGAAGGCCTCAAGCGTGTGCGTGCCTTGCGGGTCGGAGATGTCCGACGCGAAGCCCTGCGACTTGAGGTACATGCCACGTGGCATGGCCGACCGCCAAAGGTGCATGGGCAGGCCGAATTGGCGGAAGTGCACTCCGGCGCCGCGCAGATGCGCGGCGAGCGACAGCCCGTAAGGCCCGGCACCGACGATGACAGTGTCGGCGGTGTCAAATGGGCTAACCGCATCGACACGGTCAACAGAATCATTCATGCCAATTTCCCCTCGTAATTGCCTTGATCGGGTGATTTTCCGCCGGGTTTTGCCGCGCCGCGGCCGCGCCGGTAGCGCGGCTCGGCGGCGAACCGCGCCGCGCTGTGCGCGCGCTGCCCCCGCAGCGGGCGGCGGATCGCGTGCCAGCCCATGTGCAGGCACATAAGCCCGAATGGCCGCAGGTCGTCGCGATCGAACCAGGCGGTCTCGTCGACACCGCGTACCGACGCCGCCCAGTCCCGCAGCCCGAGTTCGCCGCCGCGCCAGTAGCTCAGCGCGCTGATCGGGTCGTAGTTCTCGACCAGGAAGCTGCGGCCGTCGACCTGATCGTGCCCGGTGTCCCCGGCGCCGCCTGCGCCAGCGCTGCCTGTGCCGGCCGTACCGGCCGGACCGGGAAGCGCGCCCGCGGTAAGGTCCAGGTACTGCGCGCGGGCGACGTCGATCCCGGCCGAGTCGCGGAACAGCCGGAACTGGGCGCCGAGGCGCGGGTTGAAGTCCAGCAGCTTGTAGGTGCCGTCCCTGGCATCGAAGCGGAGATCGAGGTCGACGATGCCGCGGTAGGCCAGCCGGGCGAGCAGCCTGGCGATCTCGGTGCGCAACCGAGGATTGGACGCCGAGCGCCCCAGACTGGTCAGCCCGGCGTGCGCTGGATAGGACCGTTCCTTGATTCCGGTGAACGCGGGCCCGCAGTGCGAGCTTGCGTCGCAGTAGCCGTGGAAGAACCAGTCGTCGCCCCGCCCGCCGGGGATGAACTCCTGCAACATCACGTCATCGCCGGTGTCACGGCCGGCCAGATAGATAGCCTCGAGCTCGGCCGGGTCGCGGGCGATGGTGGTGCTGCGCAGGCCAGGGCGGCTCCGCTGGGCGCCGTTCTTGGCCGCCCCGTTTGTGGCCGCCCCGTTTGTGGCCGCCCCGTTTGAGGCCGCGCCGTTGCCTACCGCACTGTTTCTTGTCCCACGGCGCCATGGCGTGGTGAGCTTCGCGACCAGCGGGAAGCCCGTGGTGGCGGCGAATTCACGCGCCTCCTCGAGGCAACCGGGCACGGCGGCGCGCGGGCACGGCACATCAAGCTCGCGACACAGCTGGTACATCGAGAATTTGCCTGCGAGCCGGCGAGGGATATCGCGCGGCGGAGCGGGGAAGAGGAACCATTGTCGCAGGCTGTCGCCATGTTCGGCCAGGAAGATCGCACCCGCGTCATCGGTCGGGATGAGCACCGCGGGGCGGCCGATCCGGTCTGCCAGGCGGGCAAGTCCGCTGCGCAGCCGTTCTGTATCCTCTTGGGCCGGCTGCCAGAACCAGCGACCGTGCAAGTAGCGGGAACCTGCGGCGGGCGCCAACGGCCCCTCGTGGACGCCATAGACGGGCACGCCGAGGCGTCCCAGGCTGCGGATCACCCCCAGCCCGCCGTGGTGCATGACGTTCGCGTCAAGCTTGAGCACCACAGCGGGCGTGCTCGAATCGACGGAAAGTTCGTGGCTCATCAATGCTCCAGCGCCTAGACCACGGCCCGGTTCGGCGCACCGTCGAACTGGTAGGTGGCATCGAGGATTTGCGGGCAGTCCTGCGCCCACGAGTGGTCGATCCCTGGGTGCAGGGTGTGAATGACCGCCAGATCGAAGTCCGCGCCCTTGGGTGCGGGCAAGTTGTCGATCAGCCGCCCGTCCCGCAGCCGTACCTGCGGTACCACCGGGTCGTGGTACTCCACCTCCGCACCCCGGCTGATGAGCCCGGCGATGATGTCGAGCGCGGGCGACTCCCGCAGGTCCGCGACACCTGGCTTGTAACTGACCCCGACGACGATCACCTTGGCACCCGCCAGCCCACCGCCGGCCTCGGCGAGCACCTGACTGGCGCGCTCCACGACCCGATCGGGCCGCGTATTGATCGACTTCATGGCCTGCTCGATCAGCGGCGTGCCGCGTTCGCTGCCGCCAAGCTGCCACAGCAGGTAATAGGGGTCACAGGGGATGCAGTGCCCGCCGACACCTGGCCCGGGGAAGGTGCCGAGGAAGCCGTAGGGCTTGGTGCCCGCGGCGAGCGTCACCTCGATCGGATCCAGCTGCAAGGTGCCGCAGACGTCCGCGAACTCGTTAGCGAGGGCGAGCGTCACCGCACGGAAGACGTTCTCGTAGAGCTTGGTCGCCTCGGCGGCCTCGGCCGAGCTCATCACATAGACCACGTCGGTCAGCCGCTTGATCACCTGGGCAGCGTGCTCCGCGCAGGCTTCCGTCGCCCCGCCGATCACCCGGGGGGTCTCACGCTGCAGATGGTCGCTGTTGCCCGGATCAATCCGCTCGGGACTGAATGCCACGAAAACGTCCTCTCCCACGCGCATGCCCCGCTGCTCGAGCGGGCCGATGAGCAGGTCCCGGGTCGTGCCCACGTAACTCGTGGAGGTGAGGATGATCGTCTGGCCTGCTCGCGCGTGCGCGACGACGGCGCCGCACGCGCCGCGCAGTGCGGCCAGGTCAGGCACGTGGTCGCTGTCGACAGGCGTGGGCACGCAGATGATGACGGCGTCGGCTTCCGCGACGGCAGCGGTGTCACTGCTCAGCTCGAGACTGCCGTCCTGCAATGCCCGGTCGAGCAGGTGCAGGTCGAGGTCGGTGAGGTCGGCCTCACCGCCCGCGATCGCATGAAGCCGGGCACGGCTTATGTCGATGCCGATGATGCGCGGGCAATTCGAGTAGAGGCCGAGCGCGGTTGGCAGCCCGACGTAGCCCATCCCCACGATCGCCACTGCGGAAAGCCGCGCCGCGTGACCATTGTCGTAGCTGTTCGCGCTGCCCCCGTTACCGAGGCGATCGACGTGATCGGCCGGCATCTCGAACGCGACCAGCTTGCGCCGCAGGTTTCCCGCCTTGTGGTTGACCGCAAGCGAGAGTTGATTCTCTGACACTGTGTATTCCCCCATGCCCGTGCGGAAGGCGACGCCCCCGTCGTTTGGCCTGGAACCGACTGTTTCACCGCCGTTGCCCTAGTTGCTCGTGCAACAGGGGTAGGCCCGCTAGCCGAAATGGCGGAGAAGCGGCGCCGCGCGTCCCCAGGTCAGCCGGTGGCGGAGCCGCTTGGCCCGCAGCCGGATCGGCGAGTCGGCCTCGCCGACGTAGGTGCGCGGCAGCGCGTGCGTGCCGGTGAGCTCGGAGCGCCAGATCGCGCAGGCATACTGGTATCCGGC
>Ga0335078_10002855_pt1 | contig 25975 bp, 29 predicted proteins | sample Lox_Sample_32_FD_206711 | JGI IMG/M metagenome (GOLD analysis project Ga0335078, IMG submission 206711) | Soil microbial communities from Loxahatchee National Wildlife Refuge, Florida, United States - Lox_Sample_3.2 | ecosystem: Environmental > Terrestrial > Soil > Wetlands | place: USA... | reverse complement strand
TGCAGCGACGCGGCAAACAACGGAGTCGAAGCGACCAACGTTTGATAGTCAAACGTGTACACGCCCGTCATTTCGTGAACCTTGAAGTACATACCGAGGATGGCCAGCAGCATCAGGACGGATCCGGCCAGCGTATAGAGGAAGAACTTAATTGCCGCGTACAGCCTGCGGTCGCTGCCCCAAATTCCGATCAGGAAGTACATCGGAACCAGCGTCAATTCCCAGAAGACGTAGAACAAAAAGAAATCCAGCGACATGAATACGCCGAGCATGCCGGTCTGCAAAATCAAAAACAGAATGTAAAACTCTTTTTTGCGCGGCTGAATAGCGTTCCACGCGGAGAGAATCGAAATCGCGCCCAGAATCACCGTGAGGAAGATGAGCAGAAGGCTGATGCCGTCAATTCCCAGCGTGTACTTCGCGCCGATGGAAGGAATCCAGTCGGCGCTCTCGACGAATTGGTAGGGCTTCGCCGAACCCGGCTGGAACCATGAGAGCAGCGGCAGGGCGACAACGACTCCGAGCAGCCCCCACAGGTTTCCCCAGATGCGGTGGAAATTTTCGTGCTCCTTCGGAACAAATAGCGCCAGCAACGCCCCAACGAGGGGCGTCAGCAGGATGATGCTGAGAACGTGATTGTGATAGAACTCCATCTTCCTGTTCCCTCGCCTTCAGTGCACCGGTAGCCGAACCAGGTGCAGGTAGTACCACAGTAGCCCGATCAGGCCCGCGACAATCATCAGCGCGTAGCCCGATACCAAACCAGTTTGAATAATCCGCACCGGATAGCTGAACGCGCGCACGAGCTGCGCCGCAACGTTCACCAGGCCGTCCACGATCCACTTGTCCCACCACGCGGAAATCCGCGAGATCACGCGCGTCAGCAATCCGACCCCGTTCACCCCCGCACCGTCAATCACGCCGCGATCAAACGCGCCCAGGGCGATGCCCAGATCTTTCGCGCGATTCACAAAAAGCGCGTCGTAAATTTCGTCCACGTAATATTTGTGGACGAGCACTTTGTAGAAGCCGCGCTCGACCTCTGTGACTTCGTCGTGCGCGCGCGGATGCGTGATGTATTTATGCCGCGCATAAACGATGCCGATGACGGCGATCATCACCGAGGCGAACATCAACATGTATTCCACGCCGTGGCCTTTTGCCGGCCCTTCGATTTTCGCCGCGGCTTCAGCGGCCCGTGTTGCAATCACCGGATCCAGAAAACGCTGGAAACGTTCGCCGCCGCCCAGTGAAGTCGGCCAGCCGATCCATCCGCCGATCAGGCTCAACACCGCGAGCAGGATGAGCGGAATCGTCATCGGCGCGGGCGATTCGTGAATGTGGTGTTCGACGTCATGCGAGACGTGCGAATTGCCAAAGAACGTCATGTTCACCAGGCGAAACATGTAAAACGCCGTGAGTCCCGCCGTGGCCCAGCCAACCACCCACAGCAACACGCTGTGTTCGTAGGCCGCGCCAAGAATTGTATCCTTGCTAAAAAAGCCCGCGAATGGCGGAATTCCGGAGATGGCCAGCGTGGCGATCAGAAACGTCCACGCCGTCTTCGGGATCTTGGCCCACAGCGCACCCATCTTGCGCATGTCCTGCTCGCCGGACATGGCGTGGATCACGCTGCCCGATCCAAGGAAGAGCAACGCTTTGAAAAACGCGTGCGTCATCAGATGGAAAATTCCGGCCGTGAATGCTCCCACGCCGAGAGCCAGAAACATATAGCCGAGCTGGCTGATGGTGGAATATGCCAGCACGCGCTTGATGTCGTTTTGCACCAGCGCCATGGACGCCGCATACAGCGCGGTCACCGCTCCAGTGATGGCCACGATGTTCATCGCGAGCGGCGAAAGCTGAAAAATCGCATTTAGCCGCGTGACCATGTACACGCCGGCGGTGACCATTGTTGCCGCGTGGATCAGCGCGCTGACCGGCGTGGGACCTTCCATCGCGTCCGGCAGCCAAACGTAAAGCGGGATCTGCGCCGATTTCCCCGTCGCGCCGACGAACAGCAGCAAAGCGATCGCCGTCATCACCGGCGCGCCGACCGGAAAATTGCCGGCGTGCAGCGCCGGACCAATTTCGTGGAAATTGATTGTGCCGAGCGTGCCGAGCGTCAGGAAAAGTCCAAGCAAAAATCCCGTGTCGCCCACGCGGTTCACGATGAAGGCCTTCTTCCCCGCGTCAGATGCCGATCGCCGCAGAAAATAAAATCCGATCAGCAGGTAGCTGCACAATCCGACGCCTTCCCATCCGACGAACATCAACAGCATGTTGTTCGCCAGCACCAGCGTCAGCATCGAGAACATGAACAGGTTCAGATAGCCAAAGAAGCGGTAATAGCCTTCTTCGTGGCCCATGTAACCGGTGGAATAGATGTGAATCAGCAAACCGACGCCCGTAACCACCAGCACCATCACGGAGCTGAGCGGGTCCAGCATCAATCCCCACGGCACATGGAAATTGAACGCCACGCCGGCCGTGGTGTGCATCGCGCCGGCGGGCACCCAATCGAACAGAATAATTTGGGTGAAGCGCGCGTCCACCGGCATGCCGACGAGCTGCAGCACGGCGCCCGCGGCATAAATGAACGAAATCGCCACGCTGCCGCAGCAAATCACGCTGACCACGGCGTTCGGCAGCTTGCGTCCAATAAGCAGCATGCACGCCGCGCCGACCGCCGGGAAAAGCGGTATCAGCCAGATGTGATCGAGAAAATATCCAGTCGGCATTCTAGTTTTTCAGTACCCGAAATTGCGCATAGCTACCACTTCAGCAAATCCATTTCGTCGGCCAGTACCGTTTCACGATTACGGAAAAACGCGATGATAATTCCCAATCCCACGGCCGCCTCGGCCGCCGCGTCGGTAATAATGAAAATCGCGAATATCTGTCCGTCCACGTGGCCAAACAGCCGCGAGAACGCCACGAGATTGATATTCACCGCGTTCAGAATCAGCTCGATGCTCATCAGAATGATGATCACGTTCCGGCGCGTCACCACGCCGATCACGCCGATGGTAAACAGCGCCAGACTCAACACCAGATAATGTGTAATCGATAGCATCGTTTTATACCTTGCGTTTTGCCATCACCACCGCTCCGATCATGGATACGAGCAATAGAATCGAAGCAATCTCAAACGGCAACATGTAATCGGAAAACAAAGACTGGCCGATAAGCTCCGAGTTCGGTTGCAGCGCCGAAGCCGGGGCCGCGGGATATTCAAAAATCGGCTCGGGCATTCCGCGGTGCGCGTAATGAAACACCATGTAAACCTGCGCGCCCAGCGCGAGAGTCAAACACAGGGCAACCAGCCACATGCGGTTGAACTGCATCTGGTGAAGGGATACATCCAAATTCACGAGCATGATGACGAAAATGAAAAGCACCATGATGCCGCCGACATACAAAATCACCTGCACGATGAACACAAATTCCGCGCCCAGCTGAAGAAAAATGCCGGCCGTCGCCAGCAGCGCCGTCACCAGAAAAATGGCGCTGTGCACCGCGTTGCGGCGCGTGATCACCAGGATCGCGGAAATCACCGCGAGCCCGCCGAAAAAATAAAATGCGATTCCGTCAAGCATTTATCTGACCGAAAGACTCCAACTCAAACACACATCTCCTCTGCCCCGATATGCCACCTTCAAAATCTCTCCGCGGTTGCCGGCGGCGCTTGCGGCCCCTTCTTCGCCAGAAACGCGGCGATCCCCAGCGTCACCACCGTTGTCAAAACCAGCGCGGCCCACAGTGGCCATCCCTGCCCGCCGTTCTGCGGCGAGCGGAACAGATACAGCGCCACGCCAACACCCATCACATTCACGATGGATACCGGAATCAGGAAATGCCAGCCGAGTTTCATCAATTGGTCAAACCGATAGCGCGGGAATGTAAAGCGCATCCACAGGAAGAGGTACAGGTACAGCCCAACCTTCAACAAAAACCAGAATGCGCCGAAAATTCCGGGCTTGGCCGCCGCGATCCAGCTTCCGGCCGGCGCAAACTGCGGCAGCGCCAGCACGGCCGCCAGCACAAAACACAAGCCGGCGACACCGACCATCACCAGCTTCTGCACCAGCACCGGCTGCTTCGGCGCGCGATACAACGAATAGCCGCCCACAAGCAGCATCAGCAGCATCGGGAAATAATCCAGAAAATCACAAGCATGCCAACTGGCAAACGGTCTCAGCCATCCGCCGAGGAACAGCACCGTCGCGATGCTCGCCACAACGATCATGTTCGTGTATTCCGCAAGGAAGTAGAGCGCCCACCGGAAGCCGCTGTATTCCGTCATGTAGCCGGCAACTAACTCAGATTCCGCCTCCGGCAAATCGAATGGCGCGCGATTCGTTTCCGCGATACTGGCCACCAAATAGAGAAAAAATCCGACCGGCACGAGAAACACAAACCAAACGTGAGCGTCCGCCTGCTCTTCCACCAGCCCACGCGTGCTGAGCGTGCCACCGAGCAACACCGCGCTCACCACGGCCATGCCCGCCGCGGTTTCATAGCTCACCAGTTGCGCCGCGCTGCGCAGAGCTCCGAGCAACGAATAGTGGCTGTTGGACGCCCAGCCGCCGAGTACAATCCCGTAAATTCCCATCGAGCTGATGCCCAGAATGAAGAGCAAGCCCACGTTCATATCCGCAATTTGAAACACGGGACCAATCGGCAGCGCGGACATCGCCAGCATCGCGGCCGTCACCGAAAGCAACGGCGCAAGCCAGAAAATCCATTTATCGGAACTCTCGGGAATGATGTCTTCCTTCAGCAGCAGCTTCACCGCGTCGGCGATCGGCTGCAGCAAGCCGTGCGGCCCCACGCGCATCGGCCCGAGACGCGCCTGCATGTCCGCCATCACCTTGCGTTCCAGCAGCACCACGTAGCCCGCCAGCAGCGGCAGGATAAGCACAATCACCAGCGCGTAGAGCAGCGGCAGCAGGTGCGGCTTCATGAATGTGTAAACAGTTTCCAGCATTTCCCCGGCGCCGCCTCTTCCTAGCGATCCACTTCCCCCAGCACAATATCCAGCGTCCCGATGATGGCCACCACGTCCGCGACCAAATGGCCGCGCACCATCGTGTCAAACGCTTGCAAATTCACAAACGACGGCGGACGAATGCGCACGCGATACGGCTGCGTCGTCCCGTCGCTCACAATGTAATAGCCCAACTCGCCCTTCGGCGCTTCGATTGCGTGATAGACCTCTCCCGGCGGCGGCTTCAGCACTTTTCCGATCCGCGCCATGATCGGCCCGGTGGGAATATTCTGAATGGCCTGCAGGCAGATGCGCAACGACTGCCGCATTTCCTCCATCCGTACCATGTAGCGATCGAACGTATCGCCGTTTTTCCCGGTCGGAATGTCGAATTGATATTGGTCGTATGCAGCGTAAGGCGCGGCCTTCCGCAAATCCCATTTCATTCCGCTAGCGCGAATCACCGGGCCCGTCGCGCCGATTGCGATTGCATCCGCCGCGGAAAGTACACCGATTCCCTTTGTGCGGCCCACCCAGATGCGGTTTTCCGTGAGCAACGTTTCGTACTCGTCCACTTTTTTCTCGAAATCTTTGCAGAAGCGCTCCGTGTCGCTTTCCAGCTCGTCATACGCTTCGTACTGCAATCCGCCGATGCGAAATGCGTGCGCTGTCAGCCGCGCGCCGCAATACTTCTCGAATATCTTCAGAATTTCTTCGCGCTCGCGGAAACAGTAGAAAACCGGCGTCAGCGCGCCGATGTCCAGCGCGTGCGTGCCAAGCCACACCAGATGCGAAGCGATGCGCTGCAGCTCCGTCAGGATCGTGCGAATCACGCGCGCCCGCGGCGGCGCTTCCACGCCCATCAATTTTTCTACAGATTCGCAGTAGCCCAGGCCGTTGCTCACCGCCGCCACATAGTCCATCCGGTCCACGTACGGGTTGAATTGGGCGTACGTGCGGTGCTCGGCGATTTTTTCAACGCCGCGGTGCAGATAGCCGATGATGCATTCCGAGCCAATCACTTTTTCGCCGTCGAGCTTCAGCTTCACACGCAGCACGCCGTGCGTGGATGGGTGCTGCGGGCCCATGTTGATGATGATTTCATCGGCGCCAAGAACGGTCGTTTCCACCTGCGTGCTGCCGCCCGCGTCCATTTGCGCCTTGATGTCGCTAAAGTCCGGCATGCCCTATTGCCCGCTCTCGATGCCCAGATTTTCGCGAATCCAGGCTTTGTCTTGCGTCAAAATGTCGTAATCCTTGCGCAAAGGGAATCCCTGCCATTCGTCCGGCAGCAGGATGCGCGTCAAATTCGGGTGGCCGGAAAAAATTATTCCAAACATGTCATACGCTTCCCGCTCCAGCCAATTCGCCGTGGACCACACACTCGTCACGCTCGGCACTCTTTCGCCATCGGCAGCGCGCGTCTTGATGCGCAACCGTTCATTCTTCGGAAACGAATAGAGATTCAGAACCACGTCAAACCTTTTCTCGCGGCGAGGCCAGTCCACCGCCGTCAAATCCGCCAGAAAATCGAATTTTTCGTCGTCGCGCGTGAATTCCGCGATCTCTGCCAACCTCGCGGTTTCCACCACCAGAATTGACTGCTTGCGGTCAATCCACGCTTCCCGGATCGCATCCCCAAATCGCGCCTTGTAGCGCTTCACAAGATCGTTATCCAATGGTTCGGGTTTCGGTGGAGCTTCTTTGGGCGGAGCAGGCGGCTTCGGCGGCGCTCCTGCGGCCGCTGCCCCGGCTGGAGCGGCTGGTTTCGGCGGCGCGGCGGCTGGAGTCACAGGTGCAGCTGGGGCTGGCCCGCCAGAAGGCGCTGCCGCGGGCGGCGTGGGTCCTGCTGGAGGAGCAGGTGGCTTTGGAGCTGACGAATCGGCGGGAGGTTTTGACGCCGGGTCAGCGGCGGGCTTATCGCCCTGTGCACTGACCGGTGGCTGCTTGTCCTCAGGTTCGTTCGGCATGTTCCCGGAGTTCAGTCTGCCCGCCGGAAGCACACCGCTCCCGGCCCCACGCACATTCGCGCTCGATATAATTCAGAGGCAATATTTTCTAACACATGCGGCACAGCCGCGCAAGGATTCCGCGAAGATCTTAAGAGAAAAAAGGAGGGAACCTCACACCCACTCAAGCGCGCCTTTGCGATACAACCAGATGTAACCAACAATCAGGATGCCGAGGAATACAAACATCGACGCGAGCACATAGAGCGGGCTATTCGTACTCGCCGTCGCCCCTGCCGCGGCCATTGCCGGGCTGATTGCCGCGGAAGCGTGCGAATAATTCAGCGCCCAGGGAAATAGAAAAATCGTTTCCACGTCGAAAATCACGAATAAAATCGCCACAATATAGAAGCGGACGGAATACCGCTGCCGCGCGTCACTCTCCGCAGGGATGCCGCATTCGTAGGGCTGCAGCTTGGCGCCGACCTTTGTGGATGTGGGCCGGATTAACTTGAACAGAATAAGCGTGACGCCCGGAACCGCGACGGCCATCAGCGCGAAAATGAAAACCTGAATGTATTCGCGTGGCATGATCTTCCGCCGAAAATACTATCACAGCCGTCAAATGAAATGTGCCGCGCCCAAGATGCTGGTGTATGCTGCCGCGTAATCTGGAGGAGAAATGAAAAGGCATTCTGGAACAGCAAGACTCTGCTGGTTGCTCTGTGCGGCTGTTATCGTGCTGCTGTTTACTCCACTCTCTGCTTCCTCACAGACGCCCCGCGAGCGCTATTTGTATCGGACGGAACTCATCCAGGCCGCGCCGGGGAAACTCGTCGAGCTGATTGACCTGTACAAGCAGAAAGCCGTGCTGGATCAGCAAGCGGGCGATGAAGTCGCCTTGTGGATGCGGCACAGCCAGGGCGATCGGTGGGATTTGCTCCGGCTCGTGCCGATGCAGAGTTATACAGCCTATTACTCTGGCGCACGCACAGAGCAGCGCGAGCGTACCTTCGCGAATTCACTGCTGCCCGCCAAGATTCATGATGACATCGCGTGGGAAGAAGACCTTTTCGTTTACGGGCCGCCGCTCGGCGCGCTGCGGACGGCCTTCGCCGAAGGTGGCCTTTTTCACGTGGAAATGTTTGTGGCCATCCCCGATAAACGCGTGGATCTATATCACGAGCGCGAGATGGAAAACGCTTATGCCGCGGCGTTGGGCGAGCCCACGAATTTCATTTTCGTCCGGGATCAGGGCGCCGCGTGGGATCTTTTTTCCATCGGCGTGTTTCGGGGAATCAAGCATTACGCGGAAAGCGCGGATGTAACTCCCGAAGCGCAAGCGGCCGCCGCAAAAGGAGCTGGCTTTTCTTCCTCCGCCGATATCGGCCCGTATCTGCGAACTCTGATTCAGTTGCACCACGATACTCTGGCGGTGGCAGTAAAATAATTCCAGTCTGAGTCCAAACTGGTTTGCTTGACGGCGCTAACTCGTCATCCACTTGTGAAATTCGTTCCAACTCTTGGAAATCCATTTCTTACTATGAGGTTGCTGCCACCAAATGTACTGCCGTTCGACGGCAACCGTTCCGAATTTTGCATTATTCCTGCGAATGGTTACCCTGATATCGGAGAGTCTTGTGGTCGGCTTTGCCATTTTCTTCCTCCTTTGTGCGCTTAATTCTATCAGGCAATTCACTCTTTCGACAATCAGTCAGACCGTGCTAGATTCCGGCGGCGATGGATTCTTTCCGCATGTGGCCTAACGCTCTCGGCAGTGCGGACCTATTGCGGTCGCGCTCAATGCAAGCCTTTTCGGTTCCATTCCGCCTGTGCCCAAAAAACAAAAAACCCGCGATGCAAATCGCGGGCTGACACTTCTTCCCCATAAGCAGCATCGCATATCCGTAAGTAATTTTCAAGGACAAAATGAATCGCGCGGATTAATGGTGGCGCGCGCTACAAAGCCCGCCTGGTCTTCCTGGGATCCAAATAACTATCAATGTCCGTCGAGAACAGCAAGAAATGGACGTCGCGATCCGCTACAGGTTTTGGTCGTGGGCGAGTGTCTGACCTCATCTTTTGACAAACGGCCGTGAATTCCGATGCACGCTCTGGAGAATCCAGTACGCTCCCAGCGCAGGGGAATTCTGATAGAGCGTGCACGCCAACCGCGCTCCCGTACATCGCGATCCGCGCTTTGGCATCGGCAACGAGCATCATCGACTCCATCCCTTTTAGGGGACGATCAGGATGGTAAAACTGGGCTTTTTGAACCACAGCTAAACCGGCAATGCCGCGAATCATATCCGCGTAGGCACTCATCCTTTGTGATTCAAGGTGCTTAAGAGTTTCTGACCGTCGGGTCAGCAACACAACAATTACGGCGACGAAAGCAGCTACTATGGCCGAGATAATTTCTTGCGTGACGCACCTCAGTGTATCGCGCGGCTGTCCTCCGCTGTCAGCAAGATGGTAACCCCTTCGCCGAATGCCGGCCAGCCTGAACGACTTGTGAGCGAATCAATCGTGGCGAGCGCCACGGAGAACTTCCACAGCGTGAGGAAGCAGCTGCGCCACCGCATCAAGTGACTCGACCGCTCCCTTCGGACTTCCAGGAAGGTTGACTACCAGAACATTTTTGACTATGCCCACGATCGCTCGTGACAGCACCGCGCGCGGAGTCGCCTGCCGCCCGCGCTCGCGCATCAATTCCGCCAGTCCCGGCACGATCTTCTCGCACACGTCTGTGGTGGCTTCCGGCGTCACGTCCCTCGGCCCGAGGCCAGTACCGCCGGTCGTCAAGATCAAATCCACTTCGCCGGAGCCTGCAAGCGCCCGTAATTTTTCTGAAATTTGCTTCCGCTCGTCAGGCAGGATTTCCTCGCGCGACACCTGCCAGCCAAGCTGCGCGCAACGCTCGCGCACTGCTGGACCGCTGCGATCAGGCTTTTCACCGCGGGATGCCGTATCGCTGATGGTGAGGATGGCTACGCGCATAGTGTGGAAAATTTCGCGGAGTGCGCCGCGCGTCAGCTTTCGACGCGGCTGTTCGCTTCGTCAAACAATCGCATGGATTCCATCAGCAGGCCCGCCGTGGACCGGTCGATAGTCGTTCGATCGCTCGTCCCCGTAAAATCAATTTCAAATTCGCCTTCAGTCCACTGCACCACGGGATAAACGGCCTCTTCGCCTTCCACATCTCCGCGCCGCGCGTGCTTGCACTGGCCCGATGCGAAAAACATGTCGCACGTTTCAGATCCGCGCCGCACCGTCAGCCGGCAGGATTTTTGCCCCATTTCCAGCGACTGCATCAGATCAGCGATGCTCAACTCTTCGAGCCTGCCTTCGATCACGCCCGGACGCGCGGCCTTGCGCTGCATTTTTTCCAGCCGCAACCGGTCCACAATTTTTTTCACGCGGCTGACGAGATCCTTGATGAAAAACGGCTTGGGAATGAAATCCTCGACGCCTTCCACCAGCGGCCGTAGTTTTTCTTCAATATCGCCGCGGCTGGCGAGAAACAAAAAAGGAATGTGCCGCGTCGCGTCGCGGCCGCGCAGCTTGTCAAAAAGCTGGCGCCCGTCGAGGCCGGGCATTCGGTAATCCGTGATGATCAGATCCGGCGCATCGTCAATCGCTTTCAGCAGCGCATCGGCGCCGTCGGCGGCCGCGTAAACTTCACCGAGCGCCGAAAGTCCCTCCACCAGCAGCCCGCGGACGAGCGGGTTGTCATCAACGACCAGCAACTGGATGGTGGCAGCCGTCATTTGCGTTTACTTGCGTTTCTTTTTCGCGCGTTTCGCGGCCGAGCGCACAAAATCGCCGCTCGTCCCACCGCGCTTTTCGACAAGTTCAATACCGGTGATTTCCATTCCCTTATCGAGGGCCTTGCACATGTCGTAGACCGTCAGCGCGGCGGCGGAAACTGCGACCAGCGCTTCCATCTCAACGCCTGTTTGCGCGTGAGCCGTGGCGCGCGAAGTGATTTCAACGCCATCTTTGCACAGGCGGGTAGTCACATCAATGTGCGTGAGCGGCAGTGGATGACAAAGAGGTATCCACTCGGCGGTGCGTTTCGCCGCGGCAATTCCCGCAATTCGCGCGATTTCCAGCGGATTGCCTTTGGGAACTTCCACCCGGCGAATCTTGGCCAGCGCCCCGCGGGCGATGCGAACAAAACCGCGCGCCACGGCGGTCCGCGTTGTCACGGCCTTGTCAGACACGTCCACCATCGCGATTTCGCCGCTCTTCCGATAATGCGTCAGCTCAGCCAAGCCAGATCCTTATCAGAGGGCGCCGCGGCGCGGCATTACGTCGATCCACTCGCCGGGCTCCCAATCCAGCTTATCCTCGCGCACGACGACGAAACAATTCGCGTTCGTCAACGCGACAACATCGCCTGAGCCCTGCCAGGTCAGCACCCGCACCGCAGGCTCTCCCGTTGACCAATCGAGTTGCGCCGGCAGAAAGTGCGCCAGTCCGCCCTTTTCCCGCAATTGACCCGCAAGCTTCGCGCGCATCAACGGCAGCGGCCGCGGAGTCGCACCGCACAAGATGTCCAGCGCGGGCAGAACGAAAAGCTCAAACGTCACCATGGTCGAAACCGGATTCCCTGGCAAACCGAATACGGGCTTGCCCGCGCACTGCGCGAACACGGCGGGCCTGCCCGGGCGAATCGCCACGCCGTCAAAGAAAAACTTTGCGCCAAGTTGCGCCAAAACCTTTTCAACCAGGTCGTACTTCCCCGCCGAAACGCCGCCGGAAATGATTAGCGCATCGAGCTTCAAACCTTTCTGGATGTACGAAAGCAATGCTGGTTCGGCGTCCGGCGCGTTACCCAGCGTGACCGGCCCGCCGCCGGCTGATTCCACCTGCGCGGCCAGCGAAAACGTGTTGCCGTTCCGGATTTGAAATGGCCCAGGCGTGTCCGCGGCGGTGACAATCTCATCACCCGTGGAAAGAATCCCAATTTGCGGCCTGCGCCAGACTTCCGGCCGCGCCGCTCCCACCTGCGCGGCCAGCGACATTTCCACGTATCCAAGCCGGGTGCCCGCACGAAGCATCGTTTGCCCCGTGCGCGCTTCCCTGCCGCGTGGAACAATGTTCTGTCCCGCCTGTGCGGTCTTCTCGAAATGCACGCGCGATTTGCCGCCGGATTCTTCCGCCCGCGTGTATTCCACCATTACCACGGCGTCCAAACCGGCGGGCACCGCAGCGCCCGTCATGATCTGCACGCACTGGACGGCACCGACTTTGCCCGTGAAATCCTGCCCTGCACGAACTTCTCCGGCCAGTTCCAGCGTCGCTCCCGGCTGCTGCAAATCCGCCGAGCGCGCGGCATAGCCGTCACGCGTGGCCCGGTCGAACGGAGGGTAATCTCTATCGGCGAGAATATCTTCAGCCAGCACTCGGCCACTCGCGGATTCAAGCGCGACCGTCTCCGTCGCCCCGTGGAACGGCAGACCGGAAACCACTTCGATGACTTTGCGTCTTGCGTCCGAGAACGAGAGCATGAAAATTGTGGGGCTTGCTAGCGTAGCCAGCGCTCGAGTTGCGAATTGCGCTGGACGATCGTCGCGTCGCGCTCGGGGCCGGTGGAAATCATCCCGATCTCGACGCCCAGCTCATTGGAAATGAATTCCAGATATTCGCTGGCCAGTTTCGGCAGCTTCGTTGCGTCGGCGAGGCCGTACGTATTGTGTTGCCAGCCGGGCAGCGCGCGGTACACCGGCTCAAGCGCGTCGTATTGGCCGACTTCCGCCGGCATTTCCTTCAGCACGCTTCCCCTGTAACGGTAACCGACGCAGACCTGGATTTCCCGCTGCGTATCGAAAACGTCCAGCTTCGTCACTACGAGCGATTTGATTCCATTTATCATCACGGCGTAGCGCAGCATCACCAGATCCAGCCAGCCGCAGCGCCTCGGACGGCCCGTCACCGCTCCGTATTCATTTCCGCGGTCGCGGACTTCCTTCGCTTCGATGTCCGGCATCTCCGTTGGAAAAGGTCCGCTGCCCACCCGCGTGGTGTAGGCCTTCGTCACACCGACCACGCCCGTCATCCTCGTCGGAGGCACGCCTGTTCCCGTGGAAGCGCCTCCGGCCGTCGCGCTCGATGACGTGACGAACGGGTACGTTCCGTGATCAATATCCAGCATCGTGCCCTGCGCGCCTTCAAACAGCACGGACTGTCCCTCGTCCAGCGCATGATTCAGATATACCGCCGTGTCCGTCACAAACGGCCGGATTTTTTCCGCCTGCCGCAGAGATTCTTCAATCAATCCCGCGGTCTCAAGCTCAACGCCGTAGGCCGCCCGGCAAATCGCATTCTTCTCAGCCATCACGCGCACAACTTTGGACCGGAATACCTCCGCGTCCATCAGATCGCATACGCGCAGTCCCTGGCGCGTCATCTTGTCTTCGTAAGCCGGTCCGATTCCGCGCGCCGTGGTGCCGATCTTGCTTGCGCCGCGAGCTGCTTCAGACGCCTTGTCCAATTGCCGATGGTAAGGAAAAATCACATGCGCGCGATTGCTGACATGCAGCCGCCCGTTAACTTCGAGCCCAGCGCTGGTGAGTGTTTCAATTTCTGAAATCAGCGCGGTCGGATCGACAACGGTGCCCGTGCCAATTACCGCGTGTTTCTTCGGACGAAGGATGCCGCAGGGCGTTAGTTGCAGAACAAATTTCTCACCGTCGATAATTACCGTGTGGCCGGCGTTGTGCCCGCCCGCGAATCGAGCCGTGATGTCAAACGACTCGGCAAGATAGTCTACGACCTTGCCTTTGCCCTCGTCGCCCCACTGCGCGCCAACGATAATGATCGCTCGTGCCATCTTTCGCCGTCTGATTTGTCGTGTTCAGGCCGCACGCCGCCCCTCGAATCACGCACGGTAATTCAGAAAGGACCGCTGAGGTTCGGCAGAATCATCATCCTACGCGCAGCCTTCGGTGAACGCAAGGCGCGCGCCGGCGAGACTGCTGCGCCATCCGAAACGATGAGATAATACGCCCGGCGAAAATGGCGACCGGACGATTTCGATTTGGTCTATATGAATTTGACGCCGCAAAATGCGAATTGCGGCGCGAGGGCAATCTTGTGCGCCTGCAGGCTCAGCCCGCACAGGTGTTGAGCTGCCTTGTCGATCACGCTGGCCAAGTCGTGACGCGCGAAGAATTGCGGCAGGCGATCTGGGGCGGCGAAACTTTTGTGGATTTCGATCGCGGTCTGAATTTCTGCATGTCGCAGGTCCGCGCGGCGCTGAAAGACGATTCCGCCGAGCCAACCTACATCCGCACGCTGCCGAAGCAAGGCTATCAATTCATCGCCCCGGTCGAGCGAATCGCCGAGCCGCCGCAGACAGCGCATGTCTCAGTTCTGCCGCTGACGCAAAATCGCCAGCGCAAGCGAATGCGAGCCCTCGCACTGGCAGCCGCCATGCTCGGCGGACTTGTGATTGTCACCGCAGCGGCGTCCTACTGGTGGCGAGCGCGCCCAGCGGCAGCTTCTCTGCCGACTGTTGCAGTCGCGCGGTTTGACAACGAAACCGGCAACCCGGATATGGCGCGCTTTAGCGACGCGCTGACCGATGACGTCGTCGAGCGGCTAACATCGGACGGCAAAGATCATTTTGCCGTAATTGGCAACGCGCAGATTCTGCGCCAGCCGCGCGACCAGCGTGACCTGAAGACCATCGCAACATCACTCCACGGGGATTACGCCGTGCTCGGCCAGGTGCAAAGCGATGGCGCGCAGGTCCGCGTGTTGGCGCATCTGATTCGACTCTCCGACCAAACGCACATCTGGGTGATGCGAATCGACCGCCCTGCGCCGGCCTCGCTTGCAACCCAATCCGAAATTGCGCGAATGATTGGCGCCGAATTCACTGCGCGGCTTTCGGCCGACCCCGAACACGCCGCCTCATTTCCTTCGGGAAGTCACTGAGCCGCATCGGGATACCGCCTCACATTTATCTAAGCTCCGCCAACCGCAAACTGGCTTGTCTCTGCCGATCGCCGCGTGCATTCTGTGCGCGCATTCGGAGGTGCAGCTTCATGAAACCCCGTTCTGCAGTTTCGCGGCGAGGCCTGCTGCAATTCGCCTCGGCGCTGCTTCCGTTACGCGCACTAATCTTCACTGCAGCCGCGCTGGGAATTGAAGGCGTGGCGGCACAGGAGAATCACATGCCAGTAGCTGACGTTTTTCCGGCGACATCGCCGGAGCTGGTTCGAGAAATGGTCACCGTCGCGCATTTCGATCTAAATCGCGTGAAAGAGCTATGCGAAGCGCGCCCGTCGCTCGCGGAGGCGTCGTGGGACTGGGGCTTCGGCGATCACGAATCGGCCCTCGGCGCGGCGTCACACATGGGAAATCGGCCCATCGCCGAATATTTAATTTCAAAGGGCGCGCGAGTTTCGATTTTTTCCGCTGCGATGTTCGGCGAGCTGGATGTTGTGAAGGGATTCATCACCGCCCATCCCGGCGTGCAGCGCACACACGGCCCGCACAGCATCAGCCTGCTGGCGCACGCGCGCATGGGCGGAGAGAAAGCGCGCCCAGTGCTGGAATATTTGCAGTCGCTGGGCGATGCGGATACCCACGTGCCTGTGGCAATGTCTGACTCGGAGATCGCTGCACTGAGCGGGACCTATACCTTCGGCCTCGGCATCGCGCAGGCGGTGGACGTGGACGGGAACATTCGGATGTACGTCGGCACCAAAATGTATACCCACGCACCGCAATTAAATTGGACGCGCAAAGGAACGATGCCGCGGCCGTTGTTTCATCTCGGCGGCAACGTATTTTTCCCGGGCGGCGCTCCCGCCGTGCGCGTCAGATTTGCAGAGAACGCCGGCGCGATGGTGATGACGGTGACCGATGGCGATTTGGAAGTCACCGCGCGCAAACAGAAATCAGCGTAGCAGCCGCGCGCGGATTGACAATCGCGAATCGGCGTGGCGATAATCCCCACACTATGAAATTCAAATCATCTGTTGCAACGCTGCTCGTTCTCTCGCTCTGCGCGGCGTGCGCCGTGCTCGCCGCAGCAATTCGCGGCGCACCGCAAATCAGCCAACCAAAGGCTGTTGATCTGAGCGGTCTCACCGTAATCGGCATTCAGGCGCGGACGAGCTACGCCAGGGAGTCCGGCCCGCAGGGCGTGATCGGCCCGCAGTGGACAAAATTCATGACGGAAGGCTGGCTGAACAAGATTCCAAACCGTGCCGACCGTAACATGATGGCCGTCTACACAGATTACGAGAATGAATACAAGGGCCAGTATACCTTCGTGGTCGGCGCGAAGGTGAAAGCGGACACCGCCGTTCCGTCAGGAATGATCGCCGTGAAAGTTCCCGCCGGGCATTACGCGATGTTCACGACGGACACGGGGCCGGTCCAGCAGATTCTGCCCACGGCGTGGAGGGCGATTTGGGCGCTGCCGAAATCGTCGCTAGGCGGCGATCGCACGTACAAAACAGATTTTGAAGTCTACGATCAGCGCGCCATGAATCCGCAAAACTCGCAAGTGGACATCTATATCGGGATTAAGTAAGCGCTACTTCTTCGCTTTTTGCCGCGCGGCGCAGTTCTCGATGCCGGTAGCATTCCACCGCGTGGTCATTCACCATTCCAACCGCCTGCATCATCGCGTAGCAAATCGTCGAGCCGGCGAAGCGAAATCCCCGGCGCTTCAGCTCCTTGCTCAGCGCATCAGATTCGCGCGATGTTGCCGGAATTTTTCCGCCCGCGCGTAGCCGATTCTGAATCGGCGCATGACCCACGAATTGCCACAGGAATTTATCGAAGGAGCCGAATTCCTTCTGTACGGCGAGGAATGCGCGGGCATTCTCGACTGCCGCGCGCATCTTCAAGCGATTCCGCACTAGACCGGCGTCCCGGAGAAGTGATCGTATCTTGCGTGAGTCATAGCGCGCCACGCGTTTCGGATCGAAATTGTTGAACGCGGCGCGATAGGCCGGGCGCTTGCGCAGGATGATTTCCCAGCTAAGGCCGGCCTGATGCCCTTCGAGAATAAGAAACTCGAATAACTTGCGATCATCGTGCAGCGGCACACCCCATTCGGAGTCGTGATACTGCTGCATCAACTCGCTTTTCGCCCAGTGGCAACGCCGCTTCACGCGCGCACGGATCAAAGAATGTGGCGCGCCAGCGTCTTCTGAACTTCGCCCTTTGGCACCGCGCCGACGATCTGGTCGGCCAGCTCGCCGCCCTTGAAGAGCAGCAGCATCGGAATGCTGCGCACGTTGAATTGCGCGGGCGTGTTGATGTTTTCGTCCACGTTCATCTTCATCACCTTCAGCTTGCCCGCGTACTCAGTCGCAATTTCCGAAACCGTCGGGGCCAGCATGTGGCACGGTCTGCACCACTGCGCCCAGAAATCCACCATCACGGGCTGCGTCTTGCTCGCCTCGATTACGTCAGCCTGAAACGAGCTGTCGGTCACATTGGTAATATTGTCTGCCATGGTTCCCTTTCCCTGTAATTTACCTAAGCTGTCTTGGTTACGAGATTGGATGATGCCGCTGCGCGAAAGATTCTAGCCTTTCTCGCCACGTCGTAAAGCTGTGCGTATTCGCCGGCCGACGCGCGCCACGAAAAATCTCGCGCCATGCCGGCCGCCTGCAACCTCTGCCATTCCTGCGGATTGCGATACGTTGTCAACGCGCGCCGCACGCACGCCAGCAACGCTTGCGGATCATACTTCTCAAACTTGAAACCGGTTCCCTTCCCCGTCGCCGAATCGTACTGCTCGATCGTGTCGTCCAGTCCGCCTGTGGCGCGCACAATGGGCACGGTACCGTAGCGCAAACTGTAAATCTGATTCAACCCGCACGGCTCATAGCGTGACGGCATCAAGAACATGTCCGCGCCCGCTTCGATCTTGTGCGCCAGCGTATTGTCGTACGCAACCTTCACGCCGACCTGCCGCGGATGCTTTCCCGCCAGCTCGCGGAACAGCGCCTCGTAGCGCGGCTCCCCCGCTCCCAGCGCCACAATCGCCGAGCCTTCCTGCACAAGCGTGTCGGCGATTTCCTCGATCAAATCGAATCCCTTTTGCGCCGCAAAACGCGAAACAATTCCGATCACCGGCCGCTTCAGATCCGTCGCTTCCAGTTTGAATTGTTCCAGCAAATCCTTCTTGCACGCCTTTTTCCCGCTCAAATCCTTCGCCGAATAGCGCGCGACGATCAGCTTGTCATTCTCCGGGCTCCAAATCGAATAATCCACTCCGTTCAAAATGCCCTTCAGGTGCGACGCGCGATCGCGCACCACACCCTCCAACCCGTGCCCGTATTCCGCCGTCTGAATTTCCTGCGCGTAGCGCTTGCTCACCGTCGTCAGATAGTCGGCGAACACCAGCCCGGCTTTCAGAAAATTCACCTTGCCGAAGAATTCCATGGCGTCCATGCGGAACAATGTTTCCGGCAAGCCGATGTCTACCAGCGTGTCACGCGGATACAGTCCGTGATACCCCATGTTGTGAATCGTGAAGACGACCGGAGTCTCCGTCACCAGCGGATCGGGCGCGTACAGAGTTTTCAGCAGCACCGGGACCAGCGCCGTCTGCCAGTCGTGGCAATGAATCACGTCGGGTGGCCACAGGTGTTTGGCGATCTCGATCGCCGCGCGACAGAATTCACTGAACCGTTCCGCGTTGTCCGGATAATCGCGGCCACCGACGCCGTAGAGCTGTTCGCGATCGAAAAATTCCGGATCATCCACGAAAAAATAGCGCACGCCCGAGAGCATCGTACCGTCAGAAATCGACGGGAATCGCAGGCTGTGCCCGAGCGGCACCGTCATGCTCGGCAGCAGCACAGTTGACGCCTTTGTGCCGCGATAGCGCGGCAGCACCACGGCTACTTCATTGCCGAGTTCGACAAGCGCCTTGGGCAGCGCTTCGACCACGTCGGCAAGTCCGCCTGTCTTGGAAAACGGCAATCCTTCCGGGGCGACAAAGAGGATTCTCATATGTGATCAGACGCAATGACGTTAACGGACGCCGCGTGTCGCGTCAAGACCGGCCAGACCGGAATGTTTCATTACCCGCCGCGGATATCGGCCCGCAATGGTCCCATTGCGCAAATGTAAAAGGTTAGCAGTTTCGCGCGAACGCCCTACACCAATCGCCATGCCAATCCAGCGCGTTGCTATGATTCACATATGCAATTGGCCGTTCCGATGCAGGGTGAAAGCCCCGCGCAAGCCCGCGAGGCGTCGGGGACGTGGCAGCGGATTCTGTCGTCTCCTTCGCTGGCCGTCGCGTCGGCGCTCACGCTGCGACTTCTCCTGCTGTGGCTTTCGCATCACGGCGAAGATCCCTCCCACCCGCGATTGTTTACCGTCGGTCTGGAAGCGCATCTCGTGGCACAGAACCTTGCGAACGGCAAAGGATTCTTCGGGCCCTATCCGGGCTATGATTTGCCCACTGCATGTCTCGCTCCGGTTTATCCATTTCTGTGGGCCATCGGGAATAAGCTTTTCCATCTGCAATTTGGCGCCTCCACTCTTTTCGCGCAGCTGATGAATTGCGCATTCTCCGCCGCGACCTGCTGGCCCATTTTCGGCATCGGCAGGAAAATTTTCAGCGCGCGCGTGGGCCTTGCATCCGCGTGGCTCTGGGCGTTCTTCCCTTACGCAATCCTGTATTCGCTGGAATGGACGTGGGATCAGTGCCTTTCGGCGCTGCTGCTGGCGGTGATCGTTTGGGTCACGTTCTTACTGCGCGAATCCGCCAGCTCTCTCGCTTTGACGGGATACGGCCTGCTGTGGGCCTTCGCCACGCTGACGAATCCAGCGCTGTGCGTGCTGCTTCCCTTTTTCCTCGGCTGGCTGCTGCTGCGTCACGGCGCGGGCCGTTCGCTTTCATTCGCCTCGGCCACGAAAGTCCTCGCAATTTTTATTCTGGCAATCATGCCCTGGACCATCCGCAATTACTATCAGGTTGGCGGATTCGTCTTTGTGAAATCAAATTTCGGCATGGAGCTATGGCTCGGCAACAATCCAACCGTGCAGCATGTTGACTCGCAACAATTCAATGCCATGTCCGACAAAAATCAGGTGGTACTGCTCATCTTGAGTGGCGAGCCAAATTACAACCGCGCCAAGCAGCGCGAAGCCGTGGCGTATATCAAGGCTCATCCGGGAATTTTTGTGGAGCACCTCGCCAAGGGCTTCGCGGACACCTGGGCCGCCATCTACGATTCGTACCGCGAACCGTGGATCAAAATATTTCACTTGAGCCGCGCGAACATCTGGTTCTGTCTTTCGTTTTCTCTGCTTTCGTTTGCGGGAATGATCCTCGCGCTGCGATCCAGCTGGCAGCCCGTGCTGCCGCTCGCCCTGGCCGTGCTGATTCTTCCAGCTTCGTACTATGTGACGCATACCTCGCTGCGCTATCGTCATCCGATTGATCCGTTCCTTGTAATTTTCACGGTCTACTTGTTCGCGCGGCTATTTGGCGGCGCTCGCGCTACTCGGCCATCCGATGAATCTGCAGCTCTCTCTGCCGTGCACTAACACCTGCTTGAGTTAGACTGGCGCTGCATGTCTCCCGCTCCCCTTGGACAAAATTTTCTCGCCAGCGCCAGTTGGCGCGAGCGCATCGTGAATTTGCTCAACGTGCGCGACACTGAAACGTGGATTGAAATCGGCGCAGGCCACGGAGAGATGACGGAGCTGCTTGCCGCGCGCGCTCGCTTTGTGTTCGCGATTGAAGTGGACTCGCATCTCGCCGCTGGCCTTCGCCCGCGCGCCTGGCGGAACGCAAAAATTATCGAAGCCGACGTGCTCGCCACGAATATCGCGCAACTCGCCGGCGCCGCACGCTATCGCATCTACGGCAGCATCCCGTACTACATCACGTCGCCGATCCTGCATCACATTTTTGCGCAGGAGCGCAGGCCGGACATTGCGTATCTCGTGATGCAGCTCGAAGTGGCCGAGCGGCTGGTTTCACCTCCCGGCCATCGCGCGTACGGCTATCTTTCCGCCGCCACGCAGTTTCATTCCGCACCGGAAATCGTCTGCAGAATTCCGCCCGGCGCTTTCAAACCGCCACCGAAAGTGGATTCGGCGCTCGTACGCCTGAAGTTTCCCGGCGCCAGCGCGAGCCTTCGCGTCAGCGACTCAGCTGATTTCTTGAATTTCGTGCAGGCGTGCTTCTCGCAAAAAAGGAAAACCATCGCAAACAATTTGCGCGCGATCGCAGCGAAGAAGACTTTCGTCGACGAGATTCTCGCCAAGACGGGCATCTCGCCCAGCGAGCGAGCGGAACAGCTTACGCTGCAGCAGTTTGTCGCCCTCTATGACGCCCGCAACTCACTTGCTTAACGCCGCGTTCAGTCGATCCGGATAATTCGTGACAATGCCGTCGACTCCGGCGCGAATCAGTTGCTTCATATGACGCGTCTTGTCCGCAGTCCAAGCGACCACTCGCAACCCGGCGTCGTGTGCCAGAGCAATTGATTTCGCGCTCAAACCGCTACGCCTCGGCAGAATCTGCGTCCCGCCGAGCATCAGCACTTTGTTCAGCGAAGCGCGGCTGATTCTTCGCGTCAGCAATTCGATCGCTACCTTCGGTTCCGCGCGACGCATCCGGGCGAGCATTTTCGCATCAAAAGAGATCACTACGATTCGCCTCATGTGCCCCGATTTTCGCAGCACCTCCGCCAACGCAACTTCCATGCCGCGCGGCCGCTTGGATTTTAGCTCCAGATAAAGGCGAATTTTCTGATCCTTCGCGAGATGCAAGATTTCTTCGATCGTCGGCACGCGCTCGCCCGCAAATCCTCGCCAGCCCCGCGCCCTGAATCGGCCGCCGGCGTCGAGCTGCTGTAGCTGCGCGAGCGTCATTCTGCTCACGCGCCCGCGCCCGTTCGTCGTGCGCTTTACCGTCGCGTCATGCATCGCGACCATGTGGCCGTCGCGCGTCATTCGCAAATCCGTTTCGACAAAGTCGGCCCCCATCTCACGCGCCAACCGGAACGCCGTCATCGTGTTCTCCGGAGCATGCGCCGAAGCGCCTCGATGTGCGATCTTCAGCATCTCAAAGTCCGGCCTCCAACTGGCTCGCCAGCTCATCTGCGCGGCCAATATCTTCTAAGTTTCTATGTAATTGATGAGTGCCCGATTTTGGGACGGCCCTCCCCATAATCGGGCAATCCTCGACTTCCTACAAGCTCGACTACACTGTAAACGGCTTATATTCAGCTACTTAGAAGCTGGCCGATTGGCACCCCTCCTGCCATTCTACGTATCGCGGGGTGAATATGGCATCAGCTACCATAGCGGCCACGAACTATGACATCACACTTTTCAATCGAGCGCGATTGGGCGATTGCGACGCGTTTACGTCGTTAGCCGCCACCTGCGATTCAGCAGTGTTTCGCGTGGCGCTGCGCATTACGGGGAATATGCATGACGCCGAAGACGTGCGCCAATCGACGCTGATGAAGGCTTTTTCGCACTTCGACCAGTTCCGCGACGGCTACCGCTTCGCGGCCTGGATCACGCAGATTGCCGCGAACGAAGCCATCAGTCTACTACGGCGGCGGCGAGACAGCCGTTGGCGCTCTCTGGATGAAATGATGACGGAACAGGAAGGCGTGCATCAGGCGATGGAGCCGCGTTCGCCACGCGAAAATCCCGAGCAGACATTTGCAAGAGCCGAGCTGCGCAGGCAGCTGACCGACGCGCTTGCTCAGCTCGATCCGTCTCTGCGCTCCGTTTGCTTGCTGCGCGACGTTGGAAATCTTTCGACGGAAGAAACCGCCGAGCGGCTGGGACTGACGCCGCAGGCGGTTCGCACGCGCCTGTTTCGCGGGCGGATGAAGCTGCGCGACCGTCTTCGCGAATTTTTCTTCGACGCATCCAAGGCCGCGCCTCGCGCGCCGATGTCGCAAGCCGCCTGCGGCGATTGACCCTTCGAGCTATTTCCCGCGCCTATTTCGTCGCTGGCTTCGCTGCTGCCGGCTTTGCAGCGGGCATCGAATATTCGCCTTCCACCGTTGCCGTTGAGGTACCGTCCGCATTTGGCGTGGACGTGTAGGTTCCCTTCCCGGTAATGCCTTTTACTTTACCGGTAAGACCTTTCATCACCCACGTTCCGTGAACCGCGCCGACGGGTTGGCCGTCCTTCATGGTCGCCGTTTCGTGAAGTGTGACGTAGAATTTGTCACCGTTGTCGAGCGTGCCGACACCATCACCATTGTTAACCGCTCGCGTGGCCCACGACTCCGAAGACATCACCAGTGCATCCTGTTTGGTGTGATCCCCGTTGATCTCCATCGGCTGGGTCCAGTTGCAAGTGGTCTTGAGCAGTGCCATCGAGTGCCCCGCCACGTCTCCAACGTCCACGCTCGCGGCGACATCCGGCTTCGAGCAATTCACCGTGCCGGAAACTTTCGTTTGCGCATGAGAAACAGTCGCAAATGCAACAGCGAAACACAGAACTCCTAAAATCTTAAGCTTCATCATTCATTCCTCCGCAATTTAAATTGATCTCCCCCTGGATGGAGCGGTCGCGCCGTGCGTCGCCGCGCGACTACATCACAATGGATTTTTTCGGGCGAACCGTTGCGCGCATATTGTGACGATTGGAGATGGAAGTCAAGAAGGACTGTCGTCGGCGCGAGTTCAAGACCGCCTTCGTGGCGATGCATACGATTACGGCTAAGTCGCGCGCGGCGGCCGCGAGAGCCAGCGGTTCGCTTGGCGGCAATATTCCCAATGCGAATCGCCAAACTCTTCGTGAATAACTCCAGCCTTGCAGATTCGCCTTTTCTTCGCCTATACTGTTCACCGAGCTCGATACGGGAACGCGGGCGCGGCGCCGGTCACATCAACCCTGAGGCTCTGACAGACCGGCGCTTCGCTCGCCGAACCATCCATATTGCAAATCGAAGTGGTTCCCTGCCGAGATTTTCTAGAACTTTGTGACTTCGCTGAAGTGGAAGTTGCGGACCTTCATCGCGGGCACAACCATTTCAAACGATTCCTCACCCGCCGCGCGCACAGGCGTGCTCATCGCTTCAACGTTCGAGAGCATTTCCAGAATGCCTTGATTGAAGCGGAAATTGCGCAGACCGCCGGCGAGTTTGCCCTTTTCGATCAGAAACGTTCCGTCACGCGTCATGCCCGTCAGAACTTTCTCGTAGGGATCCACTTCCCGGATGTACCACAAACGTGTGACGAGGATTCCGCGATCGGTCGAAGCGACCATTTCATCGAGAGTGGATTTGCCGCCTTCAAAAACCAGATTCATCGGCGCTTCGCCATATTCATTCGGCAGCGGGAAACCGTGCCCTGTCGGTTTGGCCTTAAATTCAGCCGGCATTCTCTTCGCTGTGGCTCGCGAATAAACCAGGTTGCGAGGCGTGCCCTTATCCACCAGCAAGACCTTTTGGCGCGGAATTCCTTCACCGTCGTAGGGCGCGCCGGTCTGCAGCGGATGGTACACGTCGTCCCAAATCGTCACGTTTGAGCCCATCAACTGCTTGCCCATGCGATTGTTGAAGCACGAGCGCTGATCCAGCACCGCGGTGCCGGCGAAATCGTAGAAAAGAAATCCGACCAGGTCGAGCACAGCGGCCGGCTCCAGAATCACGGTGTAACGGCCGGGCGCGATTTCGCGCGGCTTTCGCGATGCGGTGGATTTTTCGGCCGCGCGCGCGAAAAGCTCATCCGGAAAAATCTTCGTCACATCGGGCGAGTTCGCCTTCTGCCAGCCGGACGAATCTGGATCCAGCACGGTGATCGAAAATTCCGCGCGCGTTTGCTCGTGCGCCAGGAAAAGTCCGCGGCTGTTTGCCAGCGCCGTCTGCATCGCGCCAGAGGAGAAAATGCCGGCCACGGTCTGCTTGCTCTTCGTTGCCGCTGCGCAGACGCGCGCCACAGCCTTGGCGCGATCCTGCGGGGTGAATTCCGCCGTCGCATCGAAAAATCGGGAAACGCGCGGAGGCTTTTGCGGCCCCGGCATGCGCAACATTCCCGGAACGTGCGCCTGGCTCTTTGCGATCGCCGAAGAAGACGCGACGACCTGCTTTAGCGATTCATCATCTGTGCGATTCGTTGTCGCGCGAGCGGTACGCCCGTCAAAAACGGTACGCACGGAAATCGTCACGCCCTGCTCTGCCACGTTTTGGTGAATCGTGTTATTGGCAAATCGAGTGAGCGCGTCGGAAGTCGCGTCAATCATCACTTCGGTCTCGTCTGCATCGCTCAACTTGAATATGCGCTCCGCGATCCTCCGCAATTCAGACTGTGTCAGCAACCCTTCGCGCGCGCCGGCGCCGCGTGAGGAATTCTTCGCGCTCACCGTCCGCCGTTTTTTTGCCGCAGGACTCATGAAATGTTTTTACTTGGCGAACGCCACGCCGACCTTGATATTCCGGAACCGCGCCGGAGACGCGCCGTGGCCGGTGCCCATCGTCTGCATCGGCTGGCCTTTGCCGCAATTCGGCGTGCCCCACAGCGTCCAGTGGTCGCGCGAGCAAATCGCGTCGCAACTGTTCCAAAACTCCGTGGTGATGCCGCTATAGCTGGGATGTTTGATCATCCGGCCGCGCTTGCCGCCTTTAATTTCCCAGCCAATCTCGGTGGAAAACTGGAAGTGGTAGCGGCGATCGTCGATAGACCACGAGCGATTTGTTTCCATGTAAATCGCATCGTCGGTGTCGGCGATCAAATCGTCAAATTTCCACGCGCCTGGATGAATGCTGATGTTCGTCATGCGAATAATCGGCAGGCGGTTCCAACTTTCGGTGCGCATGGTGCCGGAAGAACGCGGCAGACCGATGAGGTGCGCCGTTTCGCGGTTGGAAAGATAGCCGCGGAATTGGCCATCCTTGATGATGTCGGTGCACTGCGCGGGGACGCCTTCGTCGTCGTAAGCGAAAGTGCCGAGACCCTGGCCGTGTTCGAGACGGGCGTCGGCGACGACGTTCACGATGTCCGAGCCATAGCGCAATTTGTTGAGTTGATCGAGCGTCAGAAAACTCGTGCCCGCGAA
>Ga0335078_10002853_pt1 | contig 25980 bp, 23 predicted proteins | sample Lox_Sample_32_FD_206711 | JGI IMG/M metagenome (GOLD analysis project Ga0335078, IMG submission 206711) | Soil microbial communities from Loxahatchee National Wildlife Refuge, Florida, United States - Lox_Sample_3.2 | ecosystem: Environmental > Terrestrial > Soil > Wetlands | place: USA... | reverse complement strand
CGGAGATATCTGCGCCAATGGGGCGACACCGCACTGGCCTTGAAAGGATCACCGCCGGTCCGGTCGTAGAACGTGGTCGAACCACGATAGCCTTTGATATAGCTCAGCAGCGAGTCGACGCGCTTACGCTCCTCAGCCGTCAACTTTCGATCGCCGATGCGCGCATAGGCTTCGGCCATGCGGTCGCTCTGCAGGAATTCGTTGTTGCAGAGGAAGCCGCCCTGCTCGCGGCCCTCCTCGAATAGCCATCCCGGCGCGAAGGAATAGATAGGAATATCTCTGCCTTGCGCGACCTTGAAAGCGCAGTGCGATGACAGCGTGTCGGCAAGCTGGCTGACTATCGCGGTCGGCTTATATCTCCTGATCGCCTCCTCCAGCAACGTGACCATGTTGTCGATCAGGCGAACCGTATATTCCTGCGGTTCGATGCGCTGACCCTGGGAGTCGAGCAGCAGCGAATAGTCGCAGAAAGAGCGCTCGGAAGCGACCACGCTCGACCAATTCGCGTTCGGATAATCCCGCTCCAGGCGGATTGGATCGGGGTATGTATCGCGGCGGGCATTGACCCAGCTTTCGAAGGATAGAATGTCGCGCTCGTCGATCCCCCTGCCGGCGAGCCAATCCCGCTCCTCGTCGCGATAGGTGATGTAGGCCGCCGTCCAGCGGGCGTCGCAGGCGCGCATTCCGGCGGCCATGCCCTGGCAGATCGCGAGCGAGGTCTTGGCGCCCTGGTTACCGACAAAGAGGATGTACATGCAAGAAAGCCGGCGCTTTTGCTTATTCCGTAGTCGTGCATGCGTAACCGAGATCCTTCAGTGGCAATCCCGAGCGCGCCTGTAGTCGCGCGTTGCCCGTGCCACAGACCTCGGCAATGCGCCGCCGCCAACGTTCCGGCATCTCCGGACGAGCGACGCGGGGACCGGCCCGCACCACGTCGCGGATGCGCGCGTAAACCGTGAGCGGCAGCAGTCGCCTGCCGAGCAGTGCAAAGTTGGTCCCCGTGGGGAGCATTTTCTGGATGTGCAGCACGAACTGATAGCGCTTGCTCTGCCGCACATTTTCCGACGTCCGCTGCAAGGCCTCCGCGATCCATGCCGGCGTCGTACCGAGAAGCTGCGCGAGGCGCTCCGAAACCAGCGGGGAACCGCTGCGCAGCAGCTCGAAGGGAAGCATCACCACGTTGCCGGCACCGAAGACTTCCTCAAAGGTTGACACCAGCTTGTCGTAGTCCAGACCGACACGCTGGATTGACAAGAATGGCCTGTCATAGGTCTGGTCCATCCAGTCCGCGAATGACATGGGGCGCTGGCCGGACGAGCGCAGAAAGTGCAGATACCAGGACTCACATAGCGTCTCCTGCGCCCGCAGAACCAGCAGCACTTTAGCCGGCGCAAACAGCTCCCCGAGACGTTCCGCCATCAGCCGCCGATCGGCTTTGCCATCAACACTGAACTGCTCGTCAGAGACCAGGATCGGCCGTTCGCCGACCCTCAAATCCCGCCGCAGTGCGCCGACCAGCGAGCGCGTGCCTTCGCGGTCGAAGTCGAGCGAGTCTTGGTAACAGATCCGTGCGACCAGATCGCGTACGCCGTCGGCGACATAGTGATTGTGCACTTTACCAAAATAGGCATACCGGTTCTGGCGCGAGAACAGGCCATCCTGCAGCGTCGTCGAAGCGGCTTTCGGCAAGCCGACGTGAATCAGGTTCATCCGCTCTTCCGAGAAATGGCTCGTCTAACGCGATTCAAGCCCGTTGCGGACCAGAGCGTTTTTGAGCTCGGTCACCTTGGCGGGATTGATCGTCGACTGGCTGCGCTTGTTCTCGACGATGCGGAATTCGCCTCCACTGCCAAAGTCGAAAGCGTCGGCTTCGAGTTGGCGCACCAGATCGTAGTGCAGGATGGACGCCACAGAGACCGCATCGGAAACGCTTGCAGCGGCGACCACGTCCTCGACCGAACCGGCGCCGCCGCAAATGACGACAGGAACCGGAAGACTGAAAGTCATGGCACGTGACAATTCGAGATCAAGGCCGCGGCCCATGCCCTCTCGATCGACCGCCGTCACGATAATTTCGCCTGCCCCGCGCTCCACCCCCTCGCGTGCCCAGGTCAGCGCGTCGCGGCCGGTATTGTCGCGCCCATTGTTTACGTAAGCGGTCCAATGATCACCATCGCGTTTTGCCTGGATCGACAGGACGATGGTGGAAGAGCCGAACCTGTTGGCCAGGACGTTGATCAAGGACGGGCTTTCGACCGCGGCGGTGTTGACGGCCACCTTGTCGGCTCCGGCGAGGAGCACCTGCTGGACGTCCGCTTCGGTGCGGATTCCCCCGCCAACGGTGATCGGAATGAAAATCGACTTCGCCGTCCGCGAGATGAAATCGAGCAAGCTGTTGCGGCCGTAGAGGCTCGCGACCGCATCCATGTAAAGAAGCTCGTCGGCGCCCTCCTCCGCATAGGTCTTGGCAAAGACATCGGGCGGTCCGAGCACGCGTAGTCCCTCGAGGCGAATCCCCTTAACGAGATTCGGACCCTTGATGTCGAGCCGTGGTATCAGGCGAAACGGCATTGCGCGATTCGTCGATCAGCGGACCGGATGCCGCAGCACCCACTCATTCCCTTCTTTCTTCCACAGATGCGGCGACCGAGCCCCATCGATAGTCTCCCAATATCTGTCTTCGTCGATGCCGATATAGTCGAGAAAGAACTTGAAGTGATTCTTCGGGAACTCCAGGTCAAATCGATTGACCAGCGCAACTCCTTCTTCACGGCTGATATAGCCGTCGCGGATATCGCGGCAGGCGTCGTTCATAGCGCGCCCTTGGCCGAACTTGATGAGCATCGTGTAGTAATGCTGTCCGTCGATCTTATCGTCGAGGCTCGCATATTTCGTATAGGTGCCTTCACTACGCCCGAGCGGATTGGATTCGAAGTCGGAAACCTCCGTTGCGTAGTAGTAATTCTGCTGCGGGGACCAATTCACATAGAAGCTCATGAAGTGGAGCTCGATCCCGGCCTTTTCGTAGCGCTCGCGTGTGAGCGGCAGGTAGGGCCGCATATCGGCCTTCGTAAGCTTGTGCTCGGAGATCAACTCCTTGAGCTCGACGCCGCCGAAGAATAGCGGGTCGTCGTCGCTCGCGCAGGTGAAATGGGACGGGTCCATCAGCGGAGTGAGATTGTCCGCGAAATTGTTGCCCGCCTCGGCCTGGTTTTCTCCATACATAATGAAGGGAACGTCGTACATTTCGGCGATCTTCGGCGCGAGTACCTTCTGTCCGATGATGAAGGGCTGGAACGGATTGACCAGGTTTAGAAAGGCAAGCCTTGTCAGATAGCCGTGGGTGACGGGGTTTGGCGTGAACAAGACGTTGTGGAAGCCCGCCTTCAACCAAGCTTGAAAATTCTTCCACCCGATGTCGGTATAGGCATGCGGCGCCCACGTTACCGTCAATGGATGCATGCCGTACTTTTTCTTGAGCAGATGGGCGACATAAATGCTATCCTTGCCGCCGCTACCCGGCACGATCACGTCGTAACGTCCGTCGTCGCGACGGAAACGATCGCAAAGCTCGCGCAGTTTTCGCTCGCGCTCGTCCCAATCGAACGTTTTTTTCAGCTCATAGAATCTACACGCATCGCAGATCCCCTCCTCGTTGAAAGCCGAGGTCGGCGTGTCCTTGCTCGAGCGTTTGCGGAATTCGGAGCTGGTCGCCGGGCGCTGGTTCGACATCACGCACTTCTTGCAATAGATCACCTGCCGAGGAAGGTTGTGCTTGACTTCAAGCTCTTCGTTCGCTGCATCGACGTTATAATTCATGGTTTGGTGCCTTCACTGACCAGCGGAGTGATGCGAGCGGCGCCGAGCCGTCCCGTGACGGGAATTGCGCACTCGGCACACAGGGCTGTAAATCGATGGTAGAGGACCAAGCCTTGGTCCGCGCTTTTCTCCGGATGAAACTGGACGCCGAAAAGGCGGTCGCTGCCGGCGCCCGCGCAAAACTCGGAACCGCCATACGTGACGCTGGACAGTATCTCGCCGCCGCGGCGCGGCATCGCGTAATAGCTGTGAACGAAGTACATTTTCGTTCCCTCGGGCGTCGCTCCCAGCACCGGATGTCGCGTCCCGGCAGCGGTGGGCCGGCAAGCGCTCCAGCCGATATTTGGAACCTTGGTACCTTGAGCAACCACCGCCTTGAGCGGCAGCACTTCGCCGGTGAGCAGACCGAGACCCGTGTGATCACCAAACTCGGCGCTACGTTCGAACAAGAGTTGCATGCCGAGGCAAACGCCCATCACCGGAACGCCACGCTCGACCAGGTCACGTAGCGCCCGGTCGATGCCGTGTTTGAGCAGGCTTCGCATCGCATCGCCGAACGCGCCGACACCCGGCAGCACGACGCCATCGGCCGCCGCGATTTCATCTGCTTTGTCGGTGCGCCAGGCTTTAGCCCCGCAATGCGCCAAAGCCTGGATGACGCTGAACAGGTTGCCCAATCCGAGGTCGATGACTGCGATTCGTGGGTGATACGCGCTCACGCCGCCGACCGTTCGATCGCGCTTTGCGGCGCGGCGCCATCGAGAAACGCCCGCGCCCACAGTTCCAAATTGACCCATTGCCAGATTGGAAAGGAATTCTTGCGGTTTCCCCCACGATAGCGCTCATACGCCTCCAGCGCCCGGTCCGGATCTATCCATCCGCGGTCACGAAATGACGTGGATCTGATAAGACCGAGAACAAGCTCCGACCAGCTCTGCGCGAGCCATTCGCGTTGCGGCGATTGAACCGATCGCTTGGATGCATTGGCGACGTCCGCCGGAGTCCAGCGCGACGCGATCTTGCGGAACAGCGCCTTCGTCGTGCCGCCGGCGAGCAGGCGCGAAGTGGGCACGCCGAAGCCGAATTCGACAACACGATGGTCGAGGAACGGCACCCGCAGCTCCTTCGAGCGTCCCATCGACATACGGTCGTTAAAGCGCAGGCCGCGCGGAATCTTGGTCGCCAGCAGATCAAGCGCCGCCGCGCGGCGGATACCCGCGAAATCGGTATTCGTCGGCAGCGGCAGCAATTCGGCATTGTGGCGAAGATCGTCCGCGATCGCGGCAGGCTCCACCGGTTGACTGCCATCGATGGCCGCCGATCCGTTCGCCGCGACCGGCTGCAGATATTTAGTGTAGCCGAGAAACGCTTCGTCGACGCCGTTGCCGTCGAGAAGCACGGTCACCCCCGCCGCATGCGCAGCGCCATACAAATGATCGTAACCGGCGACGGTAACGCCGCCGAAGGGCTCCGCTTGGCGTCGGACGGTCGCGTCCAGCGCGGATTCGATATCGCGGCGGTCGAGCTCGCAAAGATGCAGCTTCGCGCCGCCGGCGACGCGACGCACCCAATCGGCCTCGCTGTAGGGCGGCGGATAGTTCTGCGTGAAGACGTGCAGGTTCTCGACATATTTGCTGGCGACGCCGACCAGCACCGAGGAGTCGACGCCTCCGGAAACATTCAGGCCTACCTGCACGTCAGCGACGAGATGATCGCGGATCGCCGCCTCGACCAGCGCGGCGCCCTGCTCCACTAATTCGCTTTCGTCGAAACCCGACAGGTCGGGAACGCGGTCGGCAAGGCAGTACCAGCGATGCTGCCGCCATGCGCCGGTATCGAGCTCGAGTTCGGCGGCGGTGCCCGCCGGCAAAGAACGAATACCGTCGAAAAATGTCCGCTCGCCGAAATCGTAGAGACCAGTTTCAAGATAGGTGCGGATGGTGTCCTGGTCCGGCGCCGACCTTTCCAGCAACGTCAGCAGCGGCGGAATTTCGCTTGCGGCGGCAAACCCACCATCCGGCAGACGCGCCCAGTAGAGCGGCTTGATCCCGAAGCGATCGCGCGCGAGATAAAGGCGGTTTGTCTCGCGGTCGAACAGAATAAAAGCGAACATGCCGACCCATTCATGCATCGCTGCAAATCCGCGCTGCGCGAAGCCCGCCAGCAGCACCTCGGTGTCGCTGTTGGTGCGGAACTGCCAATCCCGCTCGCAACTGCGTTGCGCTTGCCGGTAGTTGACGATTTCGCCATTGAAGATCAGCACCTGCCGGCCGTCCGGCGAGTGCATCGGCTGATTGGCGCCGTCCGACAGATCGATGATCTTCAGACGGGTATGACCCAGCGTGAGGCGCCCGTCGCCCGAGCGCCAGACGTTGCGCGCATCGGGCCCGCGATGCGCGAGCTTATTGAGCAGCCGTTCGGCTTCGCTAAGCCCGACACCGCCGGGACGAAAAATGGCGAGTAGACCGCACATTGCAGGGCTATCGATTTACCGGCGTCGAAAAACCAGTCGCTGCAGACACGCCCACGCGATCAGCCGTGCCCGGATACGGCCTGGGCGTGCATCAATCGCTGGAACAGCGTGGTCTGCCCGCTCAGCGAGGCCCATGATCCCTGCTCAACGAGCTTTCCCTGGTCGAGCACGTAAATGAGATCGGCATGGCGCACCGCCGCGAGCCGATGCGCGACGATCACGATGGTCATCTTCCCGTTGAGATTACTGATCACGCTCATCACCTCCTGTTCGGACAGCGAATCGAGCGCGCTGGTCGCCTCGTCGAGGATCAAAAGGGCGGGCTCGCGCACCAGCGCGCGGGCGATGCTGATCCGCTGCCGCTGTCCGCCCGACAGCTTGGCGCCGCGATCGCCGACGATCGTTTCATAGCCGGAGGGTAGACTGGACACGAACGGCTCCAGGCCCGCCCCGCGCGCCGCCGAGCGGATCGCATCCATCGTGGCTTCGGGAGCGCCCCAGCGGATGTTGTTGGCGATGGTATCGTGGAACAAGAACGTGTCCTGGGACACATAGCCGATCTTCCGCCGCCAAGCGGGGAGATCGAGACTGCGGAGCGGAACCTGGCCGATGAAGATGGCGCCTGCCTCGGGTTCGAGCAGGCCCAGCAACACGTCGAGCAGTGTCGACTTCCCCGCGCCGGAGGGACCGACGAAACCAACTATCCGGCCGCTGGGAATGACAAAGGAGATGCGATCGAGCACGACCTTGTTGCCGTAACATACGACCAGATCCCGAGCGCCGATATCGGCCGGCAGCAACGCCCCGATATCGGCCGAAGTCGCGCTTCCTTGTTTCTCCTGATGTGTCGCGAAGCGCTCATGCGCCGCATTGAGTACGGTGAAGGCCTGCCCCGAAAGGTTGAGATTGTTATGGAATTGCTGGGTTTGCAGCAGTCGCGGGAACAGCCGCGCGACCAGCGCTACGAGCACCAGAAGCTGTGCGGCGCTGACCTGTTCCACTTTCAAGCCATAGATCAAGGCGCCGAGGATCATCAAGATGCCGGCAAATTCGAAGCCCACCCGGATCGTCGTCGGCAGATACGCGCTCCACGTCAGATTGTGGCGGACGCGCTCGATCTGTTCGGCAACGAGCGCCTTGGCCTTGACCTCGCCTGCGCTCGCCTTGATGAATTTCACGCCCGCCAGCATCTCGTTTAGCGTGACGCTGAGCGCAGCATTGACGGCGCCGAATTCCGCTCCGAAGAGCCGGCTGGCGCGGCGGACCGGCGTGGCAAGCACCAACAGAACCAGCGCGCCGCAAAGCAGATAAAGCGTGAGCTCCCAGGATACGAAAAACGATATTGCAAGATAGACGCTCAAGATGACCACAGCATTGATCAATTGCATGATGGCGAAAAACGCCGCGCCCAGTCGGGGGCATTCTACGATGATGAGATTGAGCATTTCGCCGACCTTCTGCGACGCGAAATAGGACCATTGCGAGCCGACAAAGTCGGCGAACAGGCGGTCCTGCCAGGATGCGATATATCGCTTTTGCAGATCCGCCATGAGCCAATTCTGTGCGCTGAACAGCACACCCTGGAGGAGCGCGGCGCCGATCAGAACCAGCGAAGTGCTGGTCAAGGTCGGCACAATGCCGACATGGGCGAACAACCAGTGAAAAACCACACTGACTTTGCCCTGATCAACCGTAGAGCCCATGCCGACCGCTTCGAACACCGGATAGAGCAGCGCCATACTGACCCCGTCGGTCAGATTCGTCAGGAACAGAAGCGTCATCAAAACCGCGAGACGATCACCGCTGAAAGCGTGAGCGTCACGCAGAATGTCAAAAGCACGATCGATATGGAAATCGCGACTCAAGGTCATGGGACGAAGGCTCGCGTAATCGCTGTCGTGGACCGCGCGGCGCGTCGGACATGCCGACAGAGGCAAAGCAATGTTGTGTCGCCAGCGTATTTCCGAAGTGCGCTCGATCCGGTTGTCGGCAGGTCAATGTGAACCGCGGTCATGACACCAAGTACTCTCGTTGGTGCACGGTCTCGACGCAAAAGTCGCCACGCCGCCATCGGCTGCCCCGGAACGTGCCCGCGTCAATGGCGGCAAGGCACTCGGTCAACTGCCTGGCGCGTGCCGTCAGGGAGTGGCGCCGCGACGTGAGCGTTCGGCCGCGATCGGCGATGGCTTGCGCCTTGTCGGGCGCCTTATCGAGCCATTGCACTGCATCGACGACTTCGTCCGGCGCGGCGACGACTACACTTTCGCGATCCACGAAGCCGAGATCCTCGAGCCCGGCGCATGGCGTGCAAAGCAAAACGGTACCGAGCGCAGGAATTTCGAAAAACTTCCTGATAGGACGATCATAGCCATAGCCGTCTGTGTCCGCATAGCGGACGCTTTTGATCTCCTGCCGGAACGTGACGTGAAATGCGTTCTGCAAGACCGGACGCGTATAAGGACGCAATCCGAGCCGATCCATAACCGAGATTACGCGGCGAAAGGATCCCGAGGACTGCAAGACACCCTGCTGCTTCAGACGGCCCTTGGCGAATGGCGGCGGGTTCTCAACGGTTCACCCGCCAGATCCCAGAGCGATCACGAGACTCAGCAGTCATCTCGACCTCTCGACAATGAACTCGCCTTCTCGCCAATGAAATAAAGGTTCCTTCCACACTCGCGCTCAGGCATTGCGACAATTGTAGCGCACGGGTCGCGGTGGAATGCCTAGCCCAAACGAGCGCGGGTATTTCAAAGAATTTTCGCACTGGACGATCGTATCCGTAGCCGTCCGTATATGCGTGCCGGACACGACGAATTTCTTGGGCGAAGGCAAAATTATAGGCATTTTGCAATAATCCGCGCGCGTACGACCGGAGCCTCAGACGATCCATTGCTGCTATCATCATGCGTAGATAGCCTGATAGCCGCAGCATTCAGCTTCGCTTAGACCGCTTGTGGGCGAGTTGGTGACGGTAACAGCCTTGACCTGTACTCGTCCACTACGGCCGGCGCCGCAGCCAACGGCGCATTGGTCAGGTCGGCTGGGTCCCAAGGGGCAATCAGCCCACACATCATCTTTCCACGACAACAAAGTTACCCTGGTGCCAGCGTGCGCCGCGATACGTCCCATGCGTCAGGGCTTCCAGGCAGAGCCGGATTTGCCGAGCGCGTGCCTGGAGGGAGTGGTTGTTTGCGGTGACTTTGCGCCCGGATATGGCGATATCGTGCCCTGCTCCTGTTCTCGCGAGCTCTTGCAACAAACCAGGCAGGTCATTCGGTTCGGCGGAAAGATAATGAACTCCGTTTACAAAGCCGAGTTCCTGGTAGCCCGTGCAAGGCCTGCACAAAAGCAAGGCGCCTGCGGCCGGAATCTCGAAGAACTTTCGAACGGGCAGACCAAACCCTCCGGGAGCGGTGTAAACGTAACGGGACGTCTTCAATGTACGTTGGAAGCCCTCGTTATACATGTGCAGTCCCATTGGATGGGCATACACCGGCATTCCAAGCCGATTCAGGATCCGGAACAGATGGAAATACCATTTCGATGCCATGCGAACGCCAAACCGGCGCAGTTCGGCATTGGCTTTCTTTCGCAAGTGATATTCAGCTCCCGGAACGGCAATCACGGGCCGCCTCAAATGAATCGGCGTATATGAGAACTCTGACGGTAAAACATAGTGAAGCGCCGTGATGACCCGTTCGGGATGAGCATGGAGGAAATCGAACCAGCAGTCGGATAGCCGAGCTTTCTTTCGCTGATAGTGTTTCTCTTGTACGACGAACTCGGGAAGCTCGGCAAAGGGCCGGACAAACTGCTCATTGGGCCCGATCAAGGTCAAATTCAAATCCTGCAGGCGCTGAACCTGCGCGGCGGTTGCCGCGTAATAGTCGAAGTTCAACGAGGTGGCGATCCGACGTTCGATGTCGACCTTGGGCAACGCAGCAAACATGTCCTGGACAAATGCAACGATCTGCGCATCTGCATGTCCATGGGCTGTGAAGCGGCGCAAGTGATGCAAGGTACGGCGAATTACATCTTCGTCGAGATTGCCGGCCAGTATCGGTGAGTTGGGGCCAATGAAGATGACTTCATACGGACCCGTTTCCCGGATCCAATCCAACAGACCTTTTGCCAGAACATCAGGTGAACTGAACCCAGGACCGTAAAAGCATACGTTCGGGATAGCCGCTTCAATCAGCTGCGGGAAATAGGTCGCCGTTGGATTTAGGTGGATAAGAGCGATATCCACGTAAAGCGCGCGGACCATCGACTTACACTTCGCCCAATTTTCGTTTGCGCTCTTGAAGCCCCGGGCGCGCCAAACTCATATTTCCCTCTTTAAGGGTGCGCCCGTTCCTGATGGCGTCCGACCTCAAGCGGCGCCCCAGCGTCCTCTCCATCTGTTGCCCCAGCCAAAGCACCCGATCAATGTCAAAACCGTGCTCGATGCCCATCTCATCAATTTGTACAAGCAAGTCTTCGAGCGGCACGATTCCCGGACTTACGTGATAATACTTGCCCGTGCCTGGTACAGGGTGATCCTCGAAGAAGTTGGCCGGCTGCCCGCCAATTCCACCGAGAGAGCCCTCAAAATGACTGATACCGGCTTGTAACGCAGCAAGAACGGATGCAGATCCGATTCGCTTTGTTTCATGAAAATGGGCTACATGGAGATTGGGATCGGGAAAAGCATCGAGCACCTCGGAGAAATAGCGAAATATCTCCGGTGCGTTGCCGCTGCCGTCATGATCGCTGTGCTCGATATCATGCACCCCGATATCGAGCCAATGCTTCGTAAACTCCAGCGCATCCTTCATGTCTGTGGGGCCGCCGACAGGACTGCCCCATATCGTGCTAACCGTGCCGCACATGATCATCCCGGCATCGCCGCATTTCTTGATGCTCCGCTCCGCCTCTTTCCAATATTCCTTGATGGTCGTTCCCGAGTTCACATAGTGATGCTCCTCCTCGGTCGAGATCATCATGAGAAGGCGATCCGGTCCGATGCCCTTGTCGCAAAGACGGACAGCCTGATCTACGGCCGTTTCGCGAATGGTCACCGCCGTAAAACAAAGCTCGTCGTAATTCACGCCTTTGCGCTGACAGCGATCCTTGAAGAGGTCACTGCGGACGTAACGCAGGATCTCCTCGGCATCATCGAACTGCGGCATGATGAAGGGATTACCGAGATTGGTTACTTCGATGTGCTTGCAACCGGCAAAGATCAATTCCGAAAGATAGTATTGCTTGGCCTCTGTCGAGATTCGCTTCTCTTGATTCTGGAACCCGTCGCGTATCGTCACGTCGCCAATTGTGACCTTTCGCGGCATGCGGGGAAAGATCATTCTGTAGTCGTACATTGTCAGCACTTTGGAATCAGTTGTTGCCGTGGGCGCGCAAGAAGCGACACGGATTTCCGACATAGACACCGGGTTCGGTAATATCCCGGGTGACGACAGCACCCATGCCGACGAACACGTCATCGCAAATGCTTACATAGTCGCGCACCTTTGCTCCAATCCCGAGCCAGCACCGATCTCCGATTCGAACCGAACCCGAGATTCCCGCCTGGATCGTTATCGTGCAGTTCTGCCCGACTATCGAATTGGCGCCAACGACGCACAAAGAGCTGATCATCGAACCTTTGCCAATAACGGTTTCATCAATTCGCCCACGCTGAATGACGGCGTTGGCACCAATGTAGACATCGTCCTCCAGCACGACACGGCCGTAATGGCGAAACAGCACGCGTTCATCTTTATATTTCGCGACACTCACTCCTTCGGATCCGATCACTGCGCCTGCGTCAATAATCGCCGACGAACTGATGCGATCATACTTTCTCGGGTCCTCCCCTTTCCGGACATAGTTGTTGAACAGCGTAAAAAGCAAATCCACATGATCGGTCAAGTAGTACGATACACCGCTGATCGCGGGGAGCTCCAGGGTGGACGGAGCAATCACCGTGACGTTTTTCACACTCCGATCGCCCATTGCATGAAGCTGGCCGATATATCTCTCACTCCGGATGAACGTGACGCAATCGTCCTTGGGGGCTTGCAACGAACAAACCGAGTAGTGACTCGGCACCTCGTTTCGAAAAGCCGCGAGCATTGCTTCCATTTCAGCCTTGGCGCTCGACATTCCATCTCCCTGCGCCCGATGATCGCTTGTGCTTTGCTGTAGGAAGCTTGGCGTTGGACCACCAGGCCGCCGCAGCTTCCGCCGTAAGGTGAACGTGCGAGCACGCCTCCCCGTCGGCAACCGCGTATGACACCTGTGCGATCTCCTGGTCGCCTTTGCGAACAACAAACAACGACCAGTTGCTGCCGGTCTCAACGAAACTGTCCCCGTTCTGCAATTCGGCGCTGATCGCCGGCTCCGCGTCAAAATTCGACATTAAATCAGCACGTCAATCGTCCCTGGCCTTCGATTCCGTCGCGTCCACGACTTCGGGGCGGTGTCGCAACAGAAACGAGCGGTAATCTGCAGCCACGCGTTCAGCGCGCCCCTTGATGCAGCGTTCTACACGCGCGTCAGGCGGCATCGGCTCCGGCGTCCACCACTCCGCATGCGTCAGCGCGTAGAGCCGCGTGACGGTGGCGTCCTCGACCGCCTCGTGCAAGGAGCGGAATCGCCAGCGGCCGTTCGAGTCGGACACGTAAGTGAACTGCGCGAGCAGGTCCAGCGCGGTCGCATTTACGAGGCCGGCATAGCGCGGCGCAGCGAGCTCTACGTCCGGCGACACCGAGGGATTGTGCAGCGAGAAGGCCCGAATGTCGGTCTTGAGCTGGCGCTTGAGCGCGCGCGCTTCGAAGGCGATGCGCCCCGCATGGGCCGACGTGTCGCCATCGAAGCTTGCCGCATCGTAGTGTAGCCCGAGATCGTGCCCGAGCGCCGCGATCTCGCGCAGCACATCGCGCACCGCAGGCTCGAACGGATTGTAGAACGATGAGCTGAGCAGCACGAAATAGCTCGCGCTCACGCCGAGAGAGGCTTCGATTTTGGCGAGCGCCAGCGCGCGCTGCGGCGAGAAGTCGATATCATGTCGCCAGAGCGCAATCCCCTCGCCGCCCAGACTGTCGCCGAACTTGCAGAATCGGAACCGCGCCCGTGCACGCTCGAGCAGCGAGCGATAGCGTGCCTCCGTGAAGTCCGGCGCCCCGACGTGCTTCATCGCGCCGCCAAAGCCTTGAGGTCCGCGGGCATGGTGGCCGGCTTAGTGAACTCGAGACGGATCGCCTCGCCGTCGCCTTCCACACGACCGATCGTCTTCGCCGGCGTGCCGCCCACGATGCTACGCGCCGGCACACTACGATTGACGAAACTGTTGGCCGCGATCACGCACATGTCGCCGATCGTGACGCCGCGCGCGATGACGCTCTGGCTGCCGACATAGACGCGATTGCCGATGGCGACTGCCCCGGTTCGCGGCTTGGCCGTGCCGCCGGAGAGCGCCCACAGCACGGTGTCATGGGTGTAGACCTGCACACCTGCCGAAAGTGAACAGGTTGAACCGATATGGATGCCGCCGCCGGTGCCATCGAGCATGACCCACGGACCGATCCAGGTCTCTTTGCCAACAGACACATCTCCGAATACACAAGCGGAGTCGTAGATTGAAGCGCCCTCGCCGAAGCCGAGCCGATTTGCGCGCTCCCAACGATCGAACATTCCATCGCCGAACGGCAGGCTGCGATCATACTTTTCCCTGAGCTCGGCTTCGCGAGCGAGCCGCAGCTCGGACAGCGCGCTTCGCAGCGCCTCGGGCGTCATGCCGCGGCAAGCTCCTTGATGCGACCGCGGGCCGACATGAAGCAGGTCATGAACTCTTCGAGATAAAGCAGCGACCAGACCAGGAGACGGCGGTTGGCTTTGCCATCCAGATGGTCGTGCAACAGCGCCTCGACGGTGCGCCGGTCGAGATAGTCGTAGATTCTGGCACCGGAAGCCAACAGCCGGCCACGCACGTAATCAATGGATTCGCCGCGGAACCAGCTGGCGTCCGGGCCGGAAAAGCCCTGCTTGACACCGTAGGCGATGTCTTCCGGCACGTAGCGCTTCATCAGCGTGCGCATGATGAGCTTGCCGTCGCGGGTCTTGGCGTAATAGCGCGCCTGCTTCGGCCCGGCCACGTTTTCGTCCTGCCGGACCACCTGATCGAGGCCGCCGAGCTTGTGACGCACTGGGATGCGGCAGGCGAGATCGACCAGATCGTTGTCGAGGAACGGGACGCGGGTCTCGAGACCGTGCGCCATCGACAGCTTGTCCTCAATGGTAAGCACGCCGTGCATGAAGGTCTTGGCTTCGAAATACAGCGAGTGGTTGACATAATCTTCCGGCCCATCGAGGCGTAGCGGCGCCTCGGCGAAGACCGAGCGGAAGATGGCGCGGCGATCAAGGTGACGCACCTGATGCCAGATTGGCGCCAGCACGCGCTCGTAATTGTCGTCCGGCAGCAACCGCTGCCAGAAGCGGTAATAATCGTCCACATATTGCTCGAAGCTCGCTTCAGCCGGGGCGCGCCAGTAACGCCACGGATAGCCGGCAAACAGTTCGTCACCTCCAGCACCCGAGAGCACAACTTTGCCGAAGCGCGAGGCGAGCTTGGCGGCATAGAAGTTCGGATAGGACTGGCCGACGCGCGGCTCCTCGATATGCCAGACCACGTCGGCGATGGCTCGCTGCATGTCGCCGGCTTTGAGCACCATCTCGTAATGTTCGGTATGGAACAGATAACTCATGCGCTCGGCCGACTTGCGCTCGTCATAGCCGAGTTCGAGGCCCGACGCCGAGGTCAGATCGAAGCCGATGGTGAACGAGCACATGTCCTTCAATCGCCGTGCGCCAATAGCGGTGATGGCTCCGGTATCCATCCCACCCGACAGATACGAGCCGACGGGCACGTCGCTCACCAATTGCCGCTGCACAGCGCAGGTGAACGTGCGATCGAGTTGCTCGAGGAGTTCCTCGATCGGAGCGGTTTCGCCCTCGTAGAAATGAAAATCCCAGAAGCGCCGCGTCCGGATCGCGCCGACGGCGTCGACCTCCATGATCGTGCCCGGCGGCAGCAGATGCACGTCCTTGAACAAGGTGCGATCGGTGAAGAAGTTCTGAAAGGTGAGATATTCGGCGAGCCCGTCCACGTCGATCGCCGGCTGCAGCACGCCGTGCGCGAGCAAGCCCTTGATTTCCGAGGCGAACACTAACGTATTGCCGATCCGAGCGTGATACAGCGGCTTAATGCCGTAGCGGTCGCGGGCGAGCAGCAACTTGCGGTCCCGGCGATCCCACAGCGCCAACGCAAACATGCCGTTGAACCGCTCGACGGCATCCGTACCCCACTCGGCGAAGGCCTCGACCACGACCTCGGTGTCAGAGCTCGAACGGAAGCAGTGACCGAGCGCCGTCAGCTTTTCGCGCAGTTCGCGGAAATTATAGACTTCGCCGTTGTAGGTGATGGCGAAGCGGCCGTCGGCACTGAGCATCGGCTGCGCCGCGGCATCACTCAGATCGATGATCGCGAGGCGGCGATGAGCCAGCCCCAGCGGGCCGTCGGTCCAGTGCCCGTCGCCGTCCGGGCCACGATGCGCCAACACCCGGCTCATGCGCGCGAGCACGGACGCCGCGGCCGGCTGGCCGTCGCAATTGAGGTAGCCTGCGATCCCGCACATTCCTTAGGTCTTCCGCGCGATCACGGTAATCCCGGCGTCTTCAACGCGCTCATGCTCGATCACAAGCCGCAGCGTCGTGCACCAGGCGCGAACCTCCTCGGCGCTCTGCCGACGCGCGTTCTGCGGCGCGTACCAGTCGAAATTGATATGATTCATTTCGTCGAGCGACATTTCCGGCCGATAGAAGGCCTTGAGCACGTGCCAATAGAAAAAACGTTGCAGATCGATGCGGCCGGCCGGAATGTCGAGAAGGTCGATGCGTTCCGGAATATCGATCTCGATGTTCAGTTCGCCCAACAGCTTGCCGAGCCTGGTCAGGGGCAGCATTGCCTGCCAACCCTGATCGCCGCTCATGTCCTGCAACTTGCCGCGGATGAAATCGTCGGTAAATTCGCGCAACGGACCTTTCCGGCGGTACACATAGAACAGGATGCGTCCGTCCGGTTTGAGATGCCGGACGACGGCGGCGAGCGCCGTGCGCGTGTCGTCGGTATGATGCAGAACGCCTTCGGAGAATATCAGATCCACCGACTCGTTCGGCAGCGGCAGATGGTTGAGATCCGCCTGCATGAAAGCCGCCGAGAGGCCGCGTTCGGCGAACCGCGCTTTTGCCACATCGACCGCGGCTGAGACGTCAACGCCGAGATAGCGGACACGGTCGAGCACGGGCTCGAACAAAGCCAGCGCCGACATCGCCGCGCCGCAGCCGGCGTCGAGTAGAATGGGTCGTTGGTCGGTCGCGAACAGCCAAGGCGCAGCGGCCACGTCGCCGTACTTCTCATGCAGCCAATGTCGGAGAAATGTTAATGGCTCGCGTTCGAAAGTGTCCCGCTTGTGCCATTTGAATCCGAACGCGTCACTGGTCTGGCTCTGTGCGGCGGAGAGCAAATCGTCCGCACGCAAGATGCCGCCGCGCATCGTCAGCGGCCTGCCCCATGCTTCGACCGACTGCCCCTCAGCTGGCAGCGGCACACCTAACAAATCCGCGAGCCAATCGGCGCGTGCCGGCGCCGGATCAGCGGCGTGCGGCGATGTCTTTGATGCAGTCGACGACATATCTGTAATCGTCTTCGCTCATCCGGTTGTGCAGCGGGATCGCCATCGTATTCCGCTCGCAGTCGCGCGAGGCCGGCAGATCGTCCTCGCGACAACCGAAACGTTCGCGGTAATAGCCCAGCGCGTGCACCGCGTGGGTGCCTGGCCGCGTGGCGACGCCGCGTCGATGCAGCTCGGCCATGATATCGTTGCGCGCAGATGGCGCGCGTGCCGGCTCGACATAGGTCACGTAGGCCTGCCAAGCGTGGCGGCCGTTATTCGGCGCATTCGGATGATACAGCCAGTCGATGCCGGCCAGCTCTTCGCGATAGAACCGCGCCCAACGATCGCGCTCGGCAATGAAGCGGTCGAGCTTACCGAGCTGAACCAGACCGATCGCGGCCTGAACGTCGGTCATGCGGTAGTTGAAGCCGAGCTCATCGAAAGCGGCCAGCAGATAAGGCTGCGGCCCGTTATGGCGCTGCTCCTCCGAAATCGAGGCCCCGTGATTGCGCAGCACGTCGGCGCGTCGCGCGAGCGCGGCATCGTTGGTGACCACCATGCCGCCTTCGCCGGTGGTGATCGATTTGCGCGGGTGGAAGGAGAAGCAGGCGACCTCGCCGAGCCCGCCGGCTGCGACGTCGCCGCGAGCCGCCCCGGCGGCGCAGGCGGCGTCCTCGATGATCTTGACGTGCGGCGGCAGCGCGGCGCGTAGCGCCTCCACGTCGGCGCACAACCCGAACAGATGCACCGCGATGACCGCCTTGGTGCGGGCGGTGAGCTTCGCCGCGGCCGACGCCGCATCGATATTGTAGGTGCGCCGATCGACATCGCACAGAACCGGCGTCGCTCCGCAATAGAGCACCGCATTGGCGGTGGCGACCCAGGTGAAGGACGGCACCACCACTTCGTCACCGGGGCCGATCCCGAGCGCTGAGATCGCAAGGTGCAGCGCCGTCGTGCAGCTCGTGGTCGCGAGCGCATGCCTGACCTGGTGGCGTTCCGCGAAGGCGCGTTCGAAAGCGGCCACCTGCGGCCCCTGGGTCAGCCAGCCTGACAGCAGCGGTTCGCGCACCGCCTGCCATTCTTCGTCACCGGTCGCCGGCTGGGCAATCTGGATGGTGCGCGCCGGCTTCACGCTTGACGCTTTCACATTCATTGCCGTGGCGCCCGCCGCCTTCGGTTTCATGGTGTCGGCGGTCTCGCTCTTGCCGCTCAAGACAGCGCCCTGACCCGCCGCTGCGCCACTTCTTCCTTGTGGGACGTGCGCCAGACGATTAGCCGTTCGAGCCCATCGTCGAGCTTGATGTCGGCCTCAAAATCGAGATCGGACTTGGCGCGCTTGGGCGAACCGATGCGGTTGCGGACCAGCGTTGCCTGGCTGCGCGGCGCATATTTGACCGGCTGATTGGACCCGGTGAGCGCCAAGAGCTTCTCGGCAATTTCCTTCAGCGAGGTGCGCTTACCGGTGCCGACATTGTAGAAGCGATCGCGCGCGTCGGATTTCATCGCGCAAATATTCGCCCTGGCGCAATCCTCCACCGCTATGAAATCGAACGCCTCCGAGCCGTCGCCGAGAATCGTCGGGCCCTCGCCGCGATCGATGGCGTCGAGCATTTTCATGATCACGGCGATATAGGCACCCTGATAGTCCTGGCGCGGCCCATAGACATTCATGTAACGCAAGCCGACATAATTGAGCCCGTAGCGGTGATGAAACGCCCGCAGCATCGCCTCGCCGCAAATCTTGGTCGCGCCGTAGAAATTTTTGTTGTTGAACGGATGATCCTCCGTCATCGGTTCTTCGACCGCGTCGCCATAGACCGAGGCCGACGACGAATAGACCAGCCGCTTCACTTGCGCCGCCACGCAAGCTTCCATCACGTTGAACGTGCCGCGGATGTTGACGTCGAAGGCGGCGCGGGGGAATTCGTGGCATTGCAGAAGCCAAAGCGCGGCGAAGTGAAACACCGCGTCGGCGCCTTCGACGGCGGCGCGCAGGATATCGGTTTGGGTGATGTCGCCGCCGGCCTCGTAGATTTTCACCCGCGGATCGCGCAAGGCGCCGGAAAGGTTCTCATGCGTGCCGCGCACGAAATTGTCGTAAATGACGATCTCGCGCACGTCCTCGCGGACCAGCTGATCGACAGTATGCGACCCTATCAACCCGGCGCCGCCGACGACGACCAGACGTTTGCCCTGCAGATCCATTGCCGCTTACTCAGGCCGCCGATTCAAGCCGGCCGTCGTCGGTTTGCCGATACCGCGTGCCGTCCCGCGGGCAGACGAGATCGGCGCCGAGCCGCTCGCCCGCTTTGCTCATCCAGCCGATGCGCCGGGCCGGCACGCCGGCCATCAGCGCATGATCGCGGACATCGCGCGTGACCACCGCGCCGGCGGCGATGAAGGCGTAGCTGCCGATGCTATGCCCGCAAATGATCGTGGCATTGGCGCCGATGGTGGCGCCGCGCTTGATCACGGTCGGCTTGAACTCGGACTTGCGCGACACATGGGCCCGCGGATTGACGACGTTCGTGAAGACGCAACTCGGGCCGCAAAATACGTCGTCCTCGAGCACCACGCCTTCGTAGATGCTGACGTTGTTCTGGATCTTGCAGCCGTCGCCGATTCTGGCGCGCGGACCGATCATGACGTTCTGCCCGATCGAGCAATTGCGGCCGATCGTGACATCGCCCAGCACGTGACAAAAATGCCAGATGGCGGTGCCCTCGCCGATCGTCACCGGCTCGTCGACGTAAGAGCTTTCGTGGATGCGAACGCCTGGAAAGCGCGCATCCTCGCGCAGTTGCGCCGTCATTGCCCGATGTGCCTGGCGACGAATGGATGACGCTCGCCGAGCTGAAGCTCAACGGGTGCCGCGCGGAAACCGGACACGATGTCGATCGAGGGACGCACTTCCTCGATGCAAAAACTATTGCCGGCAACGATTTCTTCGTAGCTGCGCGTATGCAGATCGGTGAAGCCGTCGGAAAACTCCAGCTCTTCGCCGTCGAGCGTGATGGAACGATAGGTGGTCTTCACGCCGCGCACGTTCTCCGGCAGATCCTTGGCGTCGATCGAGAGGAACCAGCGGACCTTGGCGCGGCCGCATTCCAGATAACCTGCGGCGCGTTCGTCGTCGCGAAGGTGGACGACGTTCTTGACGGCGGGGCCGAACACGTGCGCCAGCATATCGAAGAAATGCACGCCGATATTGGTGACGATGCCGCCGGATTTGGCGTCATCGCCCTTCCAGGACGTGTGATACCAGCGCCCGCGCGACGTGATGTAAGTGAGATCGATCGCAAATTCGTTTTTCGGCGATTGCCGAATGCGTTCCTTGAGACCCCGGATGACCGGATGCAGGCGCAGCTGAAGGATCGTCGCGATCTTGCGTCCGGTCTCGCGCTCGATCTCGGCCAATCCGTCGATGTTCCACGGATTGAGCACAAGCGGCTTTTCGCAGATGGCGTCCGCCCCCGAGCGCAGGGCGAACCGGCAATGGGCGTCGTGCAGATAATTCGGCGAACAGATCGATACGTAATCGATTTTCTGCCCGCGCCGGCGTAGCTTATCGATGTGGCGATCGAACCGTTCGAATTCGACGAAGAAACTCGCATCCGGGAAATAGCTGTCGATGATCCCGACCGAATCGTTGGGATCGAAGGCCACCGTCAGATCCCCGCCAATCGCCTTGATGGCGCGCATGTGACGCGGCGCGATGTAACCGGCGGCGCCGATCAGGGCAAACGACGACGTCATGGAACTCGGTGCTCGTGAACTGACCATGCTACCGCACTCCGGGTGAGACGGGGTCACCCGAACGCACAAACGCGACGCCAAAGGACCGGACGCAGGCCGCGGCTCAGGCCGCAGCGACCAAGTCCGCGTCCAGCACGACTCGAACCTTGCGGCCGAGGAGATCCAGCAAAATCGCGACCCGCTCTCGTTCCGCCATGCCTTCGAACAGGCCGAGGCACGAGGTGAATGCGCCGTCGAGCACGCGGATCTTGTCGCCGGCCCGAAACGGCGGTCGGAAATCGAGCTTGATGAAGCCGCTGGCGTCCTCGCGGCTCTTCAAGCCTTCGACAATCCCGTCGGGCACCGCGGTCGGATCGTCCCCATTGCAGACCAGCCGCGTCACGCCGACCGTCGAGAAAATCGAGCGCCATCGCTGCGCCGCAACGTCGACCGATACGAACAAATAGCGGGGAAACAACGGCGCCGCGACAGTCTCGATACGGCGGGCGTGCCGCCGCCGCTTCAGATAGCGCGGGAAATAGACATCGAAACCCTGGCGGTTGAGGTGCGCCGTTGCTTTGGCTTCGGCATGCGGATGGGTATGAGCGACGAACCAACGTGGATGCAGTATCATGCGGCGCTCTCCGTTGTCCGGTCGAGACGTACGCCGAGAAGCGCCGGCACAAAGACGCGATCGGCATCGAGCTGATCGACCACAGATTTCACGGATTCGCGCGTCGCTTGGAGATCGGTGATGACGACCGCATCGAAATCACCCGCCACCGCGGCGATCGTGTCGACGACCGGCGTGCCGACAAAGCGATCATTTGCCGATGTGCCGTCCACCACCGCGACGATGACGATGCCCTGTTCGAGCGCGCAGATCGTCGCGATCTCCGCAAGATCCGAAACGCCGATCAGCGCGACGCGCGTCCAGCCGCGCGCATGTGCGGCCTTGAGAACCTTGGAGCAGTCCTCGCGCGCGCGGCGGAAGAACGAAAAGGAGCTGGACAGATATTCGACGGTCAAGCGCGACTTTTCGGCAAATCCGTGCGGCGTCAGATAATAGGCGTAGCGCCGCGGCGGCGCCTGGCCGATCTTCAGCAGGCCCTTCTTGACACACCGTTTGAGATAGGCGTTGACCAGACCGAGCGCGATGCCGAGATCCGAGGCAAGCTTGCGTTGCGACTGAGCGCCGTCGCGCTCAACCGATTCGAGAAGCCCGAGGACGATCCTGGCGTTGTCGGATTCCTCGTTGCGCGCCGCCTGCGGCATCGCTTCAGCCCTCCCATCCGCGGGCCTAGCAGTACCGTGTTCACAGCATGAACGTCAAGCATAATGTTCACATGGTGAACGCACTAAGCATATGATAGATAACGATAATTTATTTTGAGCCAGCGGCACCGCCGAACAAACTGCGTTCCACCAACCCGCAGATCGCGTGCGCCGCCACAATATGAATTTGCTGAATGAGCGGGGTTTCGACGGATGGCGCAGCCAAGCAATGGTCGCAGAACGGCTGCATCGTGCCATTGTCGACGACCCCGGTGAAGCCGATCGTGGTGAGGCCCGCATCGCGCGCCGCCTTGAGAGCCGCGACAATGTTGGGCGACCGACCTGAGGTCGAAATGGCGATGAACACGTCGCCGTTCTGGCCGAGGCCGCGCACCTGCCGCTCGAAGGTCCGCTCAAAGCCATAATCGTTCCCAATGGCCGTCAGCACCGAACTGTCCGTGGTCAGCGCGATCGCCGGCAGCGGATTGCGATCGAAGTTCAGGCGCGACAAAAACTCGCCGGCAATATGCTGAGCGTCTGCGGCACTGCCGCCATTGCCGGCGATGAGGAGCTTACGTCCGGCACGAAACGCGTCCGCGATTGCGTCGGCAATCGCATGGATAGCGGCGCGCAATTGCGGGTCCTCGGCCGCGCGCGACAGCGTCTCGCACGAGCGGCGGAAATGTTCCGTCACCATATCGTTGTGCGCGCGCTGACCGACGTTGCGATCGACCACGTTTCGTCTCCAAGCCGCGGTGCACCTAACATGATTTTATTGTGCTATGAAAGAGCTTCGGCGCGCCAGCCGGGGAAATGTCGAACCGATGCGTCTTTCTGAATATACGGTCAACGCCGAAAGAATATGGCGCGAGGTATCAAGGCGCCTGACCGGCCGTGCGGCGCCGATTTTAGACAATAGCGGCGCGGCGCCGTCGCGGATACCGAACAATTCTCGGTGCTGCCGCAGTGATCGAGGTTAAGGCGAGGACAGCGTTTGTCTGATCCCGATGCAAACCCCCGTCGCAGCGGTCCTCAGCCGGCCCCGAGGCTGCTTTATGTCGTCGCCGAAGACTGGGCGTTTCTTTCGCACCGGCTGCCGATGGCGCGCGCCGCGCGCGCCGCCGGATTCGAAGTCCATGTGGCGACGCGGGTGAAAGATGGCGCGGCGGCAATCGCAAGCGAGGGATTCGTTCTGCATGCCATCCCGTTCGCTCGCGGCAGCGTTTCGCCGCTTGCGGCGCTCGCCTCGATCGCCGCGCTTCGACGCGTGCACCGCGCCGTTCGGCCTGCGCTGGCTCATCACGTCGCGCTGCAAGCTTGTGTATTCGGCATGATCGCAACGCTCGGCCGCCGCTGCGCCTGCGTCAATGCCTTTATCGGTCTCGGTTATGCGTTCACATCGAAAAGCCTCAAAGCACGCGTCACGGGCCGGCTGGTTGCCGCGCTGTTGCGTCTCCTGCTCGACCGCAAAGGCAGCATCGCGTTGGTGCAAAATGGCGACGACATGGCGGCCTTGATGTCGCTCGGCATAGCGAAAGATCGCATTGCGCTGATTTCCGGTTCCGGCGTCGACGTCAGGCGCTTCGTGCCGCTGCCCGAGCCGCAAGGCCCCGCGACCTTCGGCTTTGTCGGGCGACTGCTCGATGACAAAGGAATCCGCACGCTGATCGCCGCACATCGCTTATTGCGCCGGCGCAATATGGATGTCCGGCTTTTGATCGCGGGTACGCCGGACCCGGCCAATCCGGCATCGGTGACGGACGCCGAGGCGGCATCCTGGAACAGCGAGCCCGGCGTCACCTGCCTCGGCCATGTCGGCGATATCGCCGGCTTATGGGCGCGCGCGCATGTCGCGGTCCTGCCGTCCCGCCGCGAGGGTTTACCGTTGTCGCTCATGGAGGCGGCGGCGTGTGGACGGCCGATGATCGCGAGCGACGTCCCGGGCTGCCGCGAGATCGTCATCGATCGACGGACCGGCCTGCTGTTTCCCGCGGATGACGCCGCGGCATTGGCCGACGCGATGGAGCAACTGGCGAAAGCGCCGGAATTGCGCGCGCGCTACGCGATCGCGGCAAGAGCGCTGGTCGTGGCGAAATTCGCGGCCGATATCATCGGCGCGCAAACGGTTGCGCTTTATCGGCGGCTGCTCGCCGAACCGAACTGACCGGCGCATCGAACCGCCGCTACGGATGTCCCGAAACCGCATCGCGTTGACGCAGCGCGGCGCCGCCCAGGACGCCGACGCCGAAAACATAAAGCCAGCCATTGTTGAAATCGAACAGGTGACTGTGAAAGATCGACGAAACGATATTTTCCACCACCACGACCGTACCGAGCCAGTGCCAAACGCCCTGTTCGCGGAACAACAGAAGGTGAGCGATCCACATGGCCCAGAGCACGAGTGCGCCCACCAAGCCGATCTGAATGGCAACCGCGAATGTCTGATTGTGGGGGTTGACGGTGGCTTCCGCCGACACCCCCGTCGCTCCGGCCGTAATCTTGCGAAATTGCTGCGGGATCGAGCCGGTGCCGTGGCCGATGAGCGGAGCCGCGGCGACGATGGCGGACGATTCCTTGAGAAACGCTATGTGTTCTCCGATCGAAGTGCCCGCATTTGTGGCGCGATAGATTTGAAATTCTTGGATCGATTGGTTCAGCCGCTTATGCAAACTCGGTGAGAAAAGCAATCCTATCGATCCGATCGCTACGATCAGGATCGCTACGCCGGCGACGCCTTTCCAACGATAGAGCCGCCAGCCGAGCAGCAGCGCCAGTATCGGTATGACCAAGACGGCCGCACGACTTATGGCAACCAACGCGAAATTGGCAAGAAATAGCGCACCAATGACAAAAAGCGCCGATGCCGTGCGCCGACCGAGTCTGCTATTTTCAAGAATGGCATAACCGAGCGCGCCGAATCCGCAGATCGCAAAGTTCGAGCCTTGGAAAATGTCATCGTGCACTGGAACGCCGTTGACGTAGCCGTGCCAGGTCGGCCCTGGCGCCAGCACCATCACGAACGACACCAGCAATACAACCGCCGAGGAGACGAGTAATGCGCAAACCACCCGATTGCCGCGCCCCGAACGGCGGAAATGCGCCAACAGCAAGGGAATCAGCAACAGCCGATTAAAACCGTCGAGGCCGCCGAGGCGGTCGGTCCAGCCGACGTCTGCCCACAGCATGCCCATCGCGCCAAGACACCATAGCAGGACCGGCAGACCGCCGGCCGGCGTGACGAGCTCGCGCTTGAGCGCGGCGGGATCCACCGTCAGCAGCGCTGCGACCAGCCACAAGGCGATGAAGATGGCGGTCGCGCTGGTCGACCACGGCAACGCCAGCGCCACGCCGACGGCCAGCCAGTCGGCAAATGGCATAACAGAGGCCCGATCGAAGCGCGCCATTGCGGAGAGTGTCGTCATCCAGCAAGACCGTTTCCCGAGGTTAGCTGAGCGGACATTCGCTACCCGCCTAGCCGCAATCTTGCGAAGCGAATGCATTCGCATGATAGCCTGCGGAAACCGGATGCGAATGTTAATCAAAGGACCGCTAGGCAACATCATGGAAATTGCGCGGTCCGGCAAGATTTTTATGCTACAGCCTTTTTCTATGAAAAGGCGAAATCGGGCATGCCGATGAACGGCGAAGCGGCCTTCTGGATCGTAGCCGGGCCCGCGATCCTCGCCGCTTCGGCGTTTCTCTGTGCATTCTTGATCGTGGCGTTGCGTCCGGCGCTCAAGCGTTACGCGATGGCGCAGCCGAACGCACGTTCCTCGCACACGGCCCCGACGCCGCAGGGCGGCGGCATCGCCGTTGCGGCAACGGTCATCACCGTGTCCTTTTCGGCGTTTTATGTCCTGCCGCCCGGCGCGGCCGACATGCTTCGATTTCCGATCGTAACCGCTTCCGTCGTTCTGATCGCCGGCGCCGGCGTGCTTGCCGACATGCATCCCGAGAACT
>Ga0335078_10002852_pt1 | contig 25981 bp, 18 predicted proteins | sample Lox_Sample_32_FD_206711 | JGI IMG/M metagenome (GOLD analysis project Ga0335078, IMG submission 206711) | Soil microbial communities from Loxahatchee National Wildlife Refuge, Florida, United States - Lox_Sample_3.2 | ecosystem: Environmental > Terrestrial > Soil > Wetlands | place: USA... | reverse complement strand
GCTTCTCAGCCAGTTTACTGCGCTGGGCCCGTTGGGCCTCAAGTTTCTCAATACGGAGTTCGACCCCTCGATCCCCAACGGTTCTTCCGGGGCCTCCTCGCTGACTTGCGGAACTGTGTGGGGCGGGATCTATTCGGCCGAATACATCATGCGCATGTCCGCCGCACCCGCGATGCTGCACGTCGGCCCGGCGCAAATCTCCAATAACGCCGGCGTGTACCTTTCTGACGACTATAAGTCCGAGGTGGAGGCCGCGGGAGAAGCCGGCACGCCCATCGACACGCTTTCACTGAATTTCGGATTCTACGTGAGCGCTCAGGGCGAAGGACTTTCTGTGCTGAATGGAGTCATCAACCGTGCGGTCCAATCGAACCAGACCGCCGTCACCGGCGGCGCGACGGTGCCGGCGACGGGCATCGCGCCCATTCCGGCGCTTTACGCACTTAGCTATTCCGACGCGCAGGGGGGGCTCTCGGTCGTCATCACCAATAAAAGCGCCACGCCGCACCAGGTGACCGCGCGCGTCAACGGCACCCCCGTCACCGGCACAATCCCACTGCAGTTCGTCACCGCACCCGATCCCAGCACCGCGAATACCTCCACCAACCAAACTGCCATCGCGGTTCAAACAGCGAGTTCCACCAACCCGATCACCGTGCCGCCGTACAGCGTCTTGCGCGCTGACCTGGTGACGCCAACAGTGGCGGCTTTTGTGAATTCCGCCAGCTTTCAGGGTGGATCCGTCGCGCCCCAGGAGTTGGTCACGGCTTTCGGGTCCGGCTTTGCCTCGCGGACCATAGTGGCGCCCGGTGAGCCGCTGCCGATGACGCTCGGCGACACCGCGATCACCATCATCGACAGCATAGGCAACACGAGTCCGGCTCCGCTTTACTATGTGTCTCCAGGGCAGGCGAGCTTTCTGATCCCAAGCGGTGTCGCAGCGGGGGATGCTTCCGTAAAGGTAACGCGAGGCGGCTCGACGGTGCTGACAGGATCGCTCTCGGTAGCACCGGTATCGCCTGGTCTGTACGCGGCGAATAGCACTGGTGCCGGCGTCGCGGCGGCGCTGGCAGAGCGCGTATCGGCGTCAGGGAAGGTAACGCCGATGAGTGTGTTTTCCTGCCAGAGCGGCGTGGCCCTGAGTTGTCTCTCATCGGCGCTCGATCTGGGAAGTTCCACCGACACCGTGTATGTGTCGTTGTACGGGACCGGAATCCGCGGCGCCCGTACCGTGCAGGCGTTCGTTGCGGGGCAGCCGGCGGCGTTGCAGTACGCCGGCTCGCAGGGGGAGTATCAGGGGCTGGACCAGGTGAATGTCGTGGTACCCGAGACGCTGGCCGGAATGGGCGAAGTGAGCATCTACGTGGTGGCGGACGGTGAGGTTTCGAACATGACCACGATCAAGATTCAGTGACTCCATCTCCAGCTCCGAATCGACGGCTGGCCGGCCGAATTGCAGCCAGCATCCCACTCCTGGCGGGAGCGGGTCGGGCGCGAAGGACCGAACGTGGTCACCTTGGCGCGCGAGGCCCGGGTTTCCGCGCGGAGCCGAATCGAGCGCTGCGGGTGAAGATCCGCAGCCATCACTTTGGCTGGAACGCCGGGTCGCCGAATTGCCACAGGAAGAAGCTCATTATATCCGCCATCTGTTCTATTTGCTGGGTCTTCCTGGAGCCGATACCGTGCCCGGCCTGGTAATCGACCCGCAGCAGGATCGGCTTGCCGCTCGCGGTCGCCGCCGCCAGCCGCGCCGCCATTTTGCCGGGTTCCCACGAGATCACCCGCGGATCGTTGAAGCCCGTCGTCACCATCACCGCGGGATAGAGCGCGCCGTCCTCGATGTGATGATAAGCGCTCATCGCCAACAGGTCCTCGAAGCCCTCCTCGGTCTTCACGCTTCCGAACTCTGGAATGTTGGGCGGCCCGTTGGGCGTGAACTCGGCTCGTACCACGTCGGACATGGGCACAGAGTCGACGGCGGCGGCGAAAAGATCCGGCCGTTCCGTAATGCTCCGCCCGATGGTAATCCCGCCGGCGCTGGCGCCCTGGATCCCCAGTTTCGCGGGCGATGTATATTTGTGCTGGATGAGCCATTCGGCGCAGGCAATCATGTCACGCCACGTGTTCGGCTTGGTCAACATCTTACCCGCCAGGTGCCAGTCCTCTCCGTATTCGCCGCCGCCGCGGACATGCGCCATGGCGAAGATGCCGCCGTGCTCGATCCAGGCCAGGCGCTTGGGATCGAAAAAGGGAAGCATGGAGAATCCGTAGGCGCCATACCCGATCAGCATCGTCGGGTTCGAGCCATCGAGCTTCACGCCGCGCCGGTGCACGATCGAGAGTGGGACCGGCGTGGCATCGTAGCTGGGTGCCTTGACCTCTTCCGCCTGCACATCGCTCGGGTCGTCGAGCGGTCCTTTCGGCTGCAGCCCGGTGTCCGTGGTCTGACGGCTCGCCGGATCGTACGCATAAATGCGACCTGCCCGGTTCCAGGAGATCACATTGAGCAGCACTCCCGGCACGCGCGGGTCCGAGGCGGCCACCGAGACCGCGCCCTCGAAAGGCAGCGGGATCGTTTCCGGTTTGCCGCCTCCGTACGGCAGCCGCACCACGCGTCCGATGCCGCCGTCCAGTAGCTCTACGTATACGCCGTCGCGCGCGGCCACCACGTACCGGGCGACCGCCTGGGCCGCCGGCAGCACCACCTCCGCGCCCGCCACGTCCGGACGGTCGAGCCTCGTTTGCGTGATCTTGTAGCGCGAAGCGCCTTTGTGCGTCAGCAGGTAGATGTCATCGCCGTGCACGTCGAATGCGGTCACCGCCTCATCGGTGTCGCAGAGTTTCTGCCACGGGATATCCGGCCCATCGGCCGCGGCGAAAGATGCAAGATAGATGGTGAATTCTCTCTGAACGCCGTGCGCGATGACGCCGAAGAAATAGGGTGATTCCGGCACGGTCACGATAAACGGAATGTCGGCCTCGGCCATCGCGACCTTGGTCGAGAGGTCGCTGCCGAAAACGGCGCGGTCCGATTCCGGATCCTTGCCCATGACGTGAAGGAACACGCGGCTTTTCAGGTAAAGATCGGTGGGCTTCGACGCCGGCCCGGTCTTCTGGAGCCGGTTATAGAAGAACGACCGCCCATCCGGCCGCCATGCAGGGTCTCCGAATTGCGCCCGGTCGATGAGGTCGCCGGTCTCCTTCCCTGTGGCCGTCTCCACCACATGCAGCACGGCGTCCTCGGATCCGCTCAAAGATACACCGTAGGCTACGTAGCGGCCGTCCGGCGAGGGCGCGTAGTAGCTGAGGGAGTAGTGGCCGTTTGCAGGGGCAGGCATCCTGGCAGGGTCTACCAGCAGCACTTCGGCGCTATTGAGTCCCATCCGCGTGTACAGCTTGGGCACCTCCTCCTTTGGCAGCAGCTTCTGATAAAAGATGCGGTCGCCCGGCAGTCGCCGCAGGTCCGATATGCGCGCCGGCGCGGATTCGTCCAACTCCCAAATACGCGCGAGCAGCGCAGCCCGCCCCGGAATCCGCGCCAGTGTGGCGCGCGTGTAGTCGTTCTGTGCTCTGAACCACGCCTGCACTTCCGGGTCCTTCAGGTTCTCCATGTAGCGGTAAGGGTCGGTGATCTTCCGGCCATAGTAGTCGTCCGTGACGGGCCGGACCGGAGCGGCCGGCGGCGGCGCCATAGTTGTGATTTGCGCCCGCAGCCCGATGGCGCAGGCGAGTAGGAAAAATCGTGAACATCCCATTGTTTTCTCCTCGTAATCCCCGACCCCTGAAATTATATATGCACCGTAGTCGGTTGACCCGGAAGTTTCAACTGATCGAGTCAATACTGTTTGCGCTTCGGTGGATGCACGTTCGGCAGCATCCGGTCGCCACCATGTGAAATGGGCCGCCACCAGGCGACGGAATTCTCACCTTGCCGGCAAAACCTCCAGCACCGGGTGTATACTCGACTCCGTTCCCCAATGGGGCAATAGACGGTCTATTCCGCAGGAGGTGTCATTTGCCGCGAACTTACCTTCCTTTGCTCTCGCTGAGCGCGCTCTTGCTGGCGCCGCTGGCGTGGAGCGATAGCCTTGACGACATCCGGCCTGACAAGCCACTACTGCTGCGGCACCCGACGATCAGCCGCACGCAAATCGTCTTCAGCTTCGCGGGCGACCTCTGGAGCGTCGGCCGCGACGGCGGAACGGCCATCCGCCTCACCACCGGACCGGGCGTAGAAACGGATCCGATCTTCTCTCCGGATGGCTCGCAGATCGCCTTCACCGGTGAGTACGACGGCAACGTGGATGTGTTCGTCATGCCCGCGGCGGGTGGAACCCCCAAGCGGCTAACCTATCATCCCTCCGCGGATCGCGCCGTCGGATGGACGCCGGACGGTAAGAACGTCCTGTTCGCCTCCGGCCGCAGCAGCTATTCGGGTTTCAGCCGCCTGTTCACGGTTCCGGTGGAAGGCGGGCTGGAAGCTCAGCTGCCCCTCGATCGCGCCGTCGCGGCGGCATATTCGCCGGATGCGGCAAAGCTGGCTTACGTGCCGATCGACCAATGGCAGCGTGCCTGGAAGCGCTATCGCGGCGGCCAGACCACACCAATTTGGATCGCCACCCTGAGCGATTCGAGCATCGTCAAGATCCCGCGCGAGAATTCGAACGACTTTGACCCCATGTGGGTTGGCGACGCGGTCTATTTCCTCTCGGATCGCAACGGCCCGGTCTCGCTGTTCGCTTACGACACGAAGTCGAAGCAAGTGAGTGAGGTGGTCAAGAACGACGGCCTGGATTTCAAGTCCGCTTCGGCCGGAGGCGGCGCCATCGCCATCGAGCAGTTCGGCGCGCTGATGGTATACGATCTCAAAACACGCAAGACGCACGCGGTGAAGGTGCAATTAAGCGGCGATCTGGCCGAAATCCGCCCTCATTTCCGCAAGATTCAAGTCAACGAAATCCGCTCGGCGGGGATTTCGCCCACCGGCATGCGAGCTGTATTCGCGGTGCACGGCGAGATCTTCACGGTACCGGCGGAGAAGGGAGACATCCGCAATCTGACTAAAACCACCGCCGTGGTGGAGCGCGATCCGGCCTGGTCGCCGGACGGCAAATCGATCGCCTACTTCTCCGATGCCTCCGGCGAATACGAACTTGAAATCCGCGACCAGAGCGGGCGCGACGAGCCCAAGCGCATCGGCCTGGGAAAGCCGGTGTTCCCCCATTGGCCGAGCTGGTCGCCCGACAGCAAGAAGATTGCCTACACCGACCAGCAATTGAATGTCTGCTACATCGATCTCGACAAGCCGACGCCGGTCAAGATCGACACCGACCTTTACGCCGGCCCGGTGGCGCTCGATCCGGCCTGGTCGCCGGACAGTAAATGGATCGCTTATACCCGCAAGCTGAAAAGCCAACTGCACGCCGTGTTTGTGTATTCGCTCGAGCAGGGCAAGAGCTTCCAGATTACCGACGGTATGAGCGACGCCGCCCACGCCGTGTTCGATAAGGGCGGCAAGTATCTCTACTTCACCGCCAGCACCGACGCCGCGCTCAGCACGGGCTGGCTCGATATGTCGAGCATTCAGCGCCCGGTGACCGCCAGTGTCTACCTGGCTGTGCTCTCGAAGGAGGAAACGTCTCCCCTGGCGCCGGAAAGCGACGAGGAAAAACCGGTCGAAGAATCCAAGAAAGACGACGCGGATAAAGGCAGCGGCGGAAAGGACAATACGGCGCAGAAAGACGATGCCGGAAAGAAGGATGAAGCGGCGAAAAAGCCCGAAGCCAAGAAAGAGGTCACGGTGAAGATCGATTTCGACAAAATCGATCAGCGGATCCTGGCTCTGCCTCTACGCGCGCGCAATTACGTCTCCCTGGCCGCCGGAAAGACGGGCGTGATTTTCCTGCGCGAAGCACCGGCGTTGAGATCCCTCACCGGTCCCGACGAAGGCGAGACGCTCGTGATGTTCGATTTGAAGACCCGCAAGACGGAGCGCATTCGGGAGAATATCCGCGGATTCGAGCTGTCTTTCAATGGCGAAAAAATGCTGTACCGGCAAGGGGAGCAGTACTTCATCGCCGCGGCCGGAAAAGGGCCCTCGGGGCCCGCCGCAGGTTCGGGTTCGGGGGAATCGGGCGGTGGGTCCGGCGGGGCGCTCAAACTGGACACCATGGAGGTCTACGTGGACCCGCGCGCTGAATGGGAGCACATGTACCACCAGGCGTGGCGCGATGAGCGCGACTTCTTTTACGACCCCGGCCTGCACGGCGTGAACCGCGAAGTCTTCGAGGCCAAATATGCGCCCTATCTCGCCAATCTCTCGAGCCGCGACGACCTGAACTACCTGTTCGAGGAGATGCTGGGAGAAATGACGGTGGGGCACATGTTCGTCGGAGGCGGCGACCGGTCCGAAGTGAAACGCGTTCCCGGCGGTCTGCTGGGCGCCGATTACGCCGTCGAAAACGGCCGCTATCGTTTCACGCGCGTCTACAGCGGCGAGAACTGGAATCCCAGTTTAAAAGCGCCGCTGACGCAACCAGGCGTCAACGTGGTGGCCGGCGAATATCTGTTGGCCGTGGAGGGCCGCGAGGTTCGTCCGCCGGCCAACATCTACAGCTTCTTTGAAGAGACGGCGGGCAAGGCGATCGTGATACGCGTAGGCCCCGACCCGGCCGGCGCGAACGCGCGCAATGTGACGGTGGTTCCGGTGGGCAGCGAGAATGCGCTGCGCAGTTTCGCCTGGATCGAGGACAACCGCCGCAAAGTGGATCAGTTGAGCGGAGGGCGCGTGGCCTACGTCTATTTGCCCAACACCGCGGGCACCGGGTACTTGAACTTCAACCGCTATTTCTTCAGCCAGGCGGGCAAGGAAGCGGTCATCATCGATGAGCGTTTCAACGGGGGCGGCGACATCGCCGACTATGTGATCGATTATTTGCGCCGTCCCATCATGGGACGCTTCACGATGCGCTACGGGGAGGACATCACGGTGCCCATGGAAGGAATCTTCGGCCCCAAGGTGATGATCATCAACGAAATGGCGGGCTCGGGCGGCGACGCCATGCCGTGGTTGTTCCACAAATCCGGCATCGGTCCGCTGGTGGGTACCCGCACCTGGGGCGGGCTGGTGGGTCATTATACCGGCGCCGGCGACTTGATCGATGGCGGCTCCGTGGGCATGCCGGATCTCGGTTTTTACAACCTGGAAGGACAATGGGACGTGGAAAACCATGGTGTCTCGCCGGATTATGAGGTGGAGATGGATCCCAAGCTGGTGCGCGAGGGCCACGATCCCCAACTCGAAAAAGCGGTCGCGGTGGCGCTCGACCGGCTCAGTAAGAACCCAGTGAATTACGGCAAACGTCCGGCATATCCGGACTATCACAGCGGCCAGAAGAGAGGACAGCAACCCTGACGCGATAGTGTCCAGTTAGTACCGGTAAGCGAGCGACGGCGCTTCGCGCCAAAAGAAATGGGATGGAGCGGGAGACGGGGTTCGAACCCGCGACGTCCAGCTTGGGAAGCTGGCATTCTACCACTGAATTACTCCCGCGCCCTTACGATTCAGCGATTGAGCTGACTCCCAATCGCTTTATCGTCCGCTCTTTATCTCAACCGGCTCACGCACACTATACCACAGGACGACTCATGCGGATTGGCATCGCCAACCCGTGTTCTTGACCTCGACTCCGACGGATCGACCCCCTTTGCCCACCGGCAGTCTGAGCGCAGTCAACCAGCCATTCCGCAGGGGCCAGCTTTCTGTCATCGCGCCAATCCTCGGTGAGGTGGACACCGGCGGTCCCTTGCCAAACGGTCTCGGGAGCATGATCTGGACTATCACTTTAAGTCTCCCCTGCGATTGTCGCGTCACCCGTGCGAGAGTTTTGGCGCTGGCGAGCAACCGATCGAGCCGGCCAAACAGAAACCGCGCTATGGGCACGGCTGATTGCTGGCCCTGCTGCAGCGCCGCGGCCGGGTGGTGAACCGGACGGCTGGCGCAACGCGTGGCGCTGCGAGGAGCTCGGGCGCATATCATGGTGGAGACGGGAGGAGTTGAACAAAAACGGGACATTGACAAGAGTCAGGTTACTGATTTTGTTGAGCGACCGCTGCTATTTCCGCCACCGTTCCCCGCTCTCCTGGATCAATTTGGATCGATACCTCGCCTTTCCCCCGATGACAGGCAAGCGGCGTTCTGTCTCCTTGATCAGCGGACTTTTGATGCCATTGGGCGACGGGGGAAAGACTGGCGCGCTACCGAAAGACTGGCCCCGCTGCGCACCCTAAGCTTGAACTTCTCTGTTTCCCTGCTAGGGGGGTTGAGAGGTCAACCGTGGCGCTGACGAAGAACCGCAAATCGGCAAGAGTTTGCTAGCTAGTGTTCGCTGTCAGCTTGCAATGCTCTTCGATATTCCGGTAATAGGCCGCACCGTCATATCGAAGATATCGTAATGATGGCCGCTGTGTATGGGGCGCCATACCGCCGACTTCAGCTCTCGGCAAAGCACAACGTCATAGGTGATGTAATTGAAAATGCTGACCTGGCAAGTCAGGAAGTTTAGGCTGTTGTCCCAACTGATAACGATGAGATGTCCATCTGTTTGCCTGAGTGTTGGCCGGTCGTCAGCAAGGATGGGGCTGAAATGCGCCCTCACCATCGGATAATCAGGTTGCTTTCCGTAGCGCGCAAATTCCCTCACCGCATCGAATTCCGGCGCGAGCGTGAATCGGCTATTGCAGGTGCAGGCAAGGTAATTGAGCGCATACTTGGCTATGCACCGCCGCATGTTCTGATTCAATGTGAACGCTACCTCGACTTCGGAACCGCACGTCCCTAGCAGTTGATCAGCGGTGGTGCGGGATCCAGACTGCGAGTAGTTGACACCGTGGCTGGCCAGTTTGTCAACGAGCTGCGAATGCTCGTCAGGATTAGGCGCGAGAATCCGAAGCTGGGCGCCTTTCCGCTTGAAATGGGGGTGCTGGTCGAAGAAGCCTGAATCAATCTCCCATGCGGTGAGATGCACCCATTTTCCGTCATCATCGAGCGCGCCGACTTGTGGTGCGGGTCGAAACAAGACATCGCCGGCAACTCCCGCCAACTGAAGGCGCACCCCCGCCCACGCACCTCCGTCTGGAACCGTGACCTCGACATGTCGCATTCGAATCGGACCGTCCTCGGATCGCTTTACGTGCTTTTGGTAGCGCAGCATTGCCTCGAACGCGTCGCGGGTGAGTTCGCGCTCGATCCCGTCGCCATAGAAACGATTGCAACCGCGGCAAACGAATTCATGCAAAACAAGGCTGTTCTTGAATTTTCCAAACGCTTCGGAAAGAACGTGCTCGCGGTCGAAGGCAGAGGCATCTGCGCGGCGCCGGCAATAAATGCACTCATAAAGAGAATCGTCGCCCGCCACCGTTTGTGCGCTAGGACATGGCATTACACTATTTTTAGCGGCCCAGCCGTCGCTCCGAGATGTCACGCCTGATAGGACGCTAGACCGTCCTGCCAACCGCCGGGGTCAATTCGGCAATCCGCAACCTATTGATTCTAGTTGGTGGAGGCGGGGGGAGTTGAACCCCCGTCCGAGAAAGTCCGACGTGAAGAGCCTACGTGCGTATCCGGCTCGTTAGTCTCGGCCTCCGCTTCAGAACCGGCGAGAGCGGCGAAGGCCCAGCCCGATTGGATCTCGACCGCCGGCTACGGACCGAAGCCTTTGGCCTATCCCGCAAAATGACGCTCACTGGCCGCCGCGCGGGCTCGAACGGCTGGAGCGGCTACCTAATTAGGCAGCGTAAGCAAACTGCGTATTGGCAGTTCTGTTTTTCCGATCGTTTTACGGGAGCTCGGAACCCGGCACGCCTCCCCACCCCGATCCGATCCCGTCGAATCCGTTGCGCCCCCACAATTCCAGAAGCACGGTGGGTACTACATCTCCATTCTATCATCGGCGATAATCAAGACATGCGGAATTGTGGCATTCGTCTTCTGGTTTTGGGCGCCGGGCTGGCCGCAATGGCACTCTCCGTTGCCCGCGCCGACAGCCCCATGACGGAGCTTCAGATTAATGTGAAGACCCAGGGCGGTCACCCGGTCGATCGCGCCGAGGTTATCGTGCGCTGGAAGGCCAACGCCAAGCATCCGGCTGCCCGTTACGGCAAAGCCGTCAATACGACGTTTGAGATGCGCACCAACCAGGATGGCATCGCCAAGGTTCCGCCCATCCCGCAAGGCAGCATTCTGATTCAGGTCAACGCCAAAGGGTACCAGACCTACGGCAAGGTCTTCGAGATCGAGGAGGACGAAAAGACCGTGGACATCGTGCTGAATCCCCCGCAGCAGCAGTACTCAGCGCAATGAGCGGGATGCCGGCCGAGGACCGCGTGCCCGTGAGCGACAACCTGATCGCGGAGCTTTTTTTCGAGACCCCGGAGCAGATTTACGCCCGCGTATTTCACACCCTGCGGCCGCGCACTCCGCTGCCCGCCCTGCACGTGGAGTTCTGCCAGTTCGCCAACGCCGACAGCTCCATCTCACTTCGCGACGGCTGCCTGCGGGTGAGAATCAGCGACCTGCTGGCAAGCGCCCCGGCGCCTGTCACCGAAGCCCTGGCGTTCATCCTGCTCGGCAAGCTCTACCGCAAGCCGGTGCCGCGCATCTATGCGCACCGTTACCGCCTGTATTTGAACCGGCGCGACATCAGGCACAAGGCGGCGCTGGTTCGCCAGATCCGCGGCCGCAAGTTCCTTACCGGCCCCGCCGGCGAGTTTCACAACCTGGAGGAAATCTTCGAACGGCTCAATGCCAGTTACTTCGACGGCCTCATGGGCCGCCCGCAACTGGGCTGGAGCCGCCGGCCGGCGCGCGGCATGCTAGGGCACTTCGACCCCTCGCACAACGCCATCGTGATCAGCCGCATATTCGACCAGCCGGGCGTTCCACTCCTCGCCCTGGAATATGTGATGTTCCACGAAATGCTGCATCTGCGATTCCCGGCTCATCATTCGGGAACCCGCCGCAGGGTGCATACGCGCGAGTTTCGGGCCGCTGAAAAGCGATTCCCGCAGTTTCAGGAAGCCAAGGAGATGCTCAAGCGTCTTTGAGCCGCGCCCGGCCCGCCGCGCACTGGCTCAGGCAGCGACGCCCAACGGAAGGGCGCCACGCAACTCGCTCTGAACCTGGTCGAAGACCCCCACCAACCCGCTCACGTCCACCGAGCCGACTCCCCAACCGTAGAGGAACAAGCGTGTCCGCGCCAATGCCATTCCCCATCCAAAGGCCAGTTGGTGGCGCAACAGCGCCGTGGCCAGGTCGGGCCGGTCTTCGCGCGACTGCAACATCAGCACCTTCAGGGCAACCGTCGCCCTGCCAAAATCGACCTCCAGGCGCTGCAAGTAGCCCTTGAAGATCCGGCACCGCTGCTCGCGCAGTTTGGCGGCCATGCGTCGATCAAAGCCCGGCTGCTCTGCCAGAAACTCCAAGTCGCTGCCGTCCAGTAATCGCAACATTGGCCGGTAACGATCTTTGGAGAGGTCCCCGATCCACTCTGCCGTCACAGGTAAGCGGCTGTGGGAGAACGCCACCTTGCGGATCACAAGCCCAAGCGCGACGGCCACTCCCGCCGCAATCAGTATGGCTACTCCCATTGCGTCTAGCATCTGCCTCAATAGTAAGGTCACGGTACGTATAAATCAACTAGCGCAGAGTAATGGAAGTACCGATTAACTAAGGTTTGCAGTTCGATGCTATCACACTCTGCGGGAGACATTTAGTAGCGCCGCGTTAACTGTATCCAGGTTCCGCAGCACTCGTCCCTCATCTCCAAACCCAAACACGGGCAAGGGCGCTCGCACGAGTTCCCCGGACGGATTCAGCAGCGTCAGCCATGCCGCCACGCAGACCAGCGATGTCCCGCTGAGGAAGAGATTGACCTCCTCCGACAGCCTGATCCCCCAAAGGGCGTGCAGCAATAGCCCTAGTGCCGCGGTCAGAAAGTACAAGGAAAAGATGCCCGCATGCACCACCACGTTGCGGCTCAACGGAATGGGGAACCGGCTCAGGAACAACAGCAGCAGCAGGATGAATACCACCAGGCTGAAATCGATTCCCCGCTCGATGGCGTACTCATAACCCAGGAGTCGGGAGGATTGGGGCATCGCCGGAGTGAAATGCGGCAGCAGCGCGAGCACTGAAAGCAGCACCGAAAGGCCGGTCGCCAGATACATGGCCCACCGGCTCATCGTCTGCAAACCCCGATATTTCTCCAGAATCAGCCGGTAGAGCTCCGCCACCACGAGCACGTAAGCAATGACGAACACCGGTGACGTTATGAGAAACAGCCAGAAATAAACCGGCGACTCGTCGCCAACCACCAGGGGCCAAATGGAGTTCGGTATCCGGAAGACAAAATAGAAGGAAAAAACGCGGTACTTGCGCCAAAGGCCACTGCGGAAGAGCTTGGCAGCCGTGGCAGCCGATCCGACCAGTAACAGAATTGAAACAAATCGCTGGATGACGGCAATCGGCATCTGTCTATTGGCTCACGGCGATTCTAGCAAAATCGTCTCGAGCCGCGGCGTGCCAAGCTGCTTTGAATGCTCTATCTCACCGCCGGACAGGGGTTACACCTGGGGAGGGGATTTTCGGCTTTGTTCGCCGTCCGCGCGGAGGCAATGAACGAAAGCACAAAGATTGCCAGTAATGCAACTTTTTTCATGGCGTCGGGTCCTTTCTTAGTACTGAACAGGTACTATACTAGTAGGCACTGTACCGGCATAGGGGGATTTTCCCAAAATATTTCCGCTAGTAGAACACTACGGTATACATGAAAAACGCTATCGGAATACAGGTATTGTCCGGGACATCCCTAGGTGTAGACTGGACATGCAATCGGACACTTATGCTGGGTCCTTCGACAAACCGGGAATCGAGTCAAGGATTGGTCGTCGAGTCGCTGCGCCGGATTTTGACCTCTATTCCCACAGTTTTCGGAAGGCTGGTCTATTTAGCTTCCCTGCGCGATCCGAAAACCGGGCATTACTCGCACGAGCAGTTGTCTCTATTTCTGACCGATGGCGATCTGGACCGCACCGTTTCGCAATACCATCATCGGGTCTTTTCGCAGTGGCTGGGCTTCAATTTAGCGGACCAGAAGAACGACCTGGGAGAGTACCTGGGATCGAGCGGCGGACCGCGTTACGCCAGCTATTACCATAATCTGGCGCCGGTAGCCGCCTGCGATGTCGAGCACCTGCTCTATCTCACGGACCTGGAGACGCTAATGGAACTGCTCCGCGTCGAGCGGGAGACGGTTTTTTCGATCGGAGCAGCATCGCCAGTCCAACGACCCGCCCAATAACGTCCACCTCACGCGGATACTCAAAGACCGAGGCCGCCTGTTGCGAAGCCGGGTGGGGTTGCACGATTAATCGATGCCCCGCCTGCGTGCACCACCCGCACAGGTAGCCGTCGCGAGATTCCAGAAAGTAAATCGGCCGCTCCTGTTCGTCGCTCCAACCGCCGCTTTGAATCTTGCGGTGGCGATCGTCAACTGCCACCACCGAACCCGGATGCAGAATCGGGTACATCGACCAGTCCTCCAGGCCAATCAGCCCATACCGGTACTCCCGGACATCCAGGCCGTTCAGGAAACTAAGCGGCATTTTGCCGAAACGCCTGACGAATTCGCTGAGGAATGTGGTGCGATTCCAGTCCACCACCGCGGCGGGCGGCTCGGGCGTGAGCACCGTGGACCCCAAGTTGAATGCCGTCAGATGGGTCCGATCCAAGTTCACTCGCAACGCCTCGCTCGCCAGTCCATCGGCGGGCACGCCGTACCAGCGCAGCACGTCCTCGATGTTCAAGCGGTAGATCGCACAAAGGGTGTAGACGCGAAAGATATTAGGAACCGTCCCTTTGTTTTCGATGTCGGCCAGCCGGCTCAAGGCAATCGCAAATTCCGCGTTCCCATGGCGCGCCGCGATCTCATGGCTCGCCTGCACCACCTCGCGGTAGGTCAGTCGCAGACGCTCGCGCGCCCTCTTCAAACGCTCTCCGCCATGCTCCATGCTATGATCCAGGCTGGGCGTTTCGGTCTCGGGCCCGTCCCGGAATTATAGCGTAGTCGCCCAGCTGCGGCAATCGAATTCCTGTGCTTTTTGTTCCGAACTCGGAACGCACGGAGAGAAAGAGTTTTGCTGTTGTGAAAGTCATCATCGGCATTTCTGGCGCCAGCGGTTCGATCTATGGCGTGCGGCTTCTCGAGCGGCTACGCGCAACCAAAACTGTAGAATTGCACCTCATCTGGACAAGATCGGGCGAAAAGACCCTATTCATCGAGACGGGGAAACATCTTGCCGAGATCCGCGCGCAGGCGGACTACTCCTATTCACCGGAAGACATCGCGGCACCGCTCGCCAGCGGCTCGTATCCGATCGATGGCATGGTGATCGCTCCCTGCTCCGTCCACACTATGTCCTCGATCGCTCATGGCATCACGTCCAACCTGTTAACTCGCGCGGCCGATGTGACATTGAAGGAACGGCGCAGACTCATCCTCATGGTCCGCGAGAGCCCGCTCCATCTCGGCCATCTCCGCAGCATGACTGCGCTGGCTGAGATGGGCGCCATCGTCGCGCCGCCCATTCCGGGCTTCTATCATCATCCGCAGACGGTAATGGATCTGGTGGACCACAGCCTGGACCGCGTTCTCGATCTTCTCGGCCTGCCCGATGCCGGCATCCGCCGCTGGCAGGGAGTCGACCGGTGAGGTCGCCCCGCGCGCGCGCGGTCGCCTTTCAAGGAGAACGCGGCGCCTTCAGTGAGCAAGCCGTCCGTCAACTCCTGGGACCCTCGGCTCCGGTACTGCCTTGCGTGCGCTTCGAAGACGTTTTTCGCGTTCTCAAGGAGGGTAAAGTCGCCGGTGCTGTGGTGCCGATCGAGAACACTCTGGCGGGGTCGGTCCACGAGAATTACGATCACTTGCAGCATTTCGAACTGCCCATCGTCGCCGAGACCAGCGTGCGCATTGTGCACAACCTAATTGCTCCCCGAGGCGTGCCTTTTCGCCGCATCCGACGCGTATTTTCCCACCCGGTTGCGCTGAATCAGTGCCTGGATTTTTTTCTCGCCAATCCGCAAATTGAGCGAATTCCGTATTACGACACCGCGGGAAGCGCGAAAATGATCGTCGAGCAGGGGCTCACCGACGCCGCGGCAATCGCCTCGGCGGTGGCCGCCGAGATATATGGGGCGCGTATTCTGCGCAAATCGATCGAGAGCGACCGGCAGAATTTCACCCGCTTTTTCCTGCTGCGCGCCTCGTCCTACGCCAAGCGTCATCCTCTCGGCGCGCCATCCGGGACGGTCTGGAAGACTTCCTTGGTGTTCAGTACGCGCAACATTCCGGGAGCCCTGTTTCGCGCCCTGAGCGCCTTTGCGCTGCGCGACCTCAATCTGACCAAAATCGAGTCCCGCCCGCTGCGCGGCAAACCTTACGAGTACCTCTTCTACCTGGACTTCCTGGGCCACGTGGACCACCCGCACTCCCAAAACGCGCTCCGCCATTTAGAAGAGATCGCCGACTTCCTGCGCGTGCTGGGCTGCTATCCGAAGGGCGCCTGACCGCGGAGGGTCCGTGCGCCGGGCGTTACACTGGGGCGATGGCTGACCAGATTGCCGCGTTGCCCGAGGACCTTCCTGTCCTGGCGGTGCGCGACGTGATTCTTTATCCCGGCGCCATGCTGCCCATCACCGTCGGCCGCCCGAGTTCGGTTGCGCTGGTGCAAAGCATGGGAGAAAACCGCACGCTCGCGATTGTCTCCCAGCTCGACCCGCGGGTGGATGCGCCCCAACCAAAAGATCTTTTCGAAATCGGCACACTTTGCGTCATGCACAAGGCGATCCGCGTGCCCCGCGAAAACCTGCTCTTATTTTGCGAAGGCACTACGCGCATCCGCATCCGCGAGTTCACCGCCACCGAGCCGTTCCTGCGGGCACGCGTCGAAAAGCTCGAAGAAATCGATCCCGCCATCACTCCCGAAGTCGAAGCTCTGCGGCAAAACGTGGTCAGCCTCTTTCAGCAGATTGTGTCCGCCTCGCCCAATCTTTCCGACGATCTTTCCTCCACCGCGGCGCAGATCGTCGAACCTGCCCGCCTGGCCGATTTCGTGGCCGGCAACCTGCCCGCACTGGTGCACCTGGAGCGGCAGAAGCTGCTCGAACAGACCGATGGACTGGCGCGGCTCAACCAGGTTCTGATTCACCTCACGCGCGAGCTCGAACTGGTGGAACTGCGCGGCCGAATCCAATCCCAGGTGCAGGGGCAGCTTTCGCAAAGCCAGCGCGAGTTCTACCTCCGCGAGCAGCTCAAGGCCATCCAGAAGGAACTCGGCGAAGGCGAAGATGGCACGCGCGACATGGAGGAGTTGCGCGCCAAACTGGAAGCCGCCGGCATGCCGGCCGAGGTCAAAGCCGAAGCGATACGCGAATTGGAGCGGCTGGCCCGCATTTCCACCGCGTCGCCCGAGCACGGCGTCACCCGCACCTATCTCGAGTGGATGGCTGCGCTCCCCTGGAGCGTTTCTTCCGGCTCGCCGGTCGATGTCAAACGCGCCGCCGGAATCCTCGACGAGGATCATTACGACCTGGAAAAGGTCAAAGATCGCATTCTCGATTACCTCGCTGTGCTGCAGCTTCGCCCCGTCTTGAAAGGGCCTATCCTCTGCTTCGTCGGCCCGCCGGGCGTCGGCAAGACTTCGCTCGGCAAGTCGATCGCCCGCGCCCTCGGGCGCAAGTTTGCGCGTATCTCGATGGGCGGCATGCATGATGAAGCTGAGATCCGCGGCCACCGCCGTACTTATATCGGCGCGCTCCCGGGCCAGATTATCCAGGCGCTGCGCCGCACCGGGGCGAACGACCCCGTCTTCATGCTCGATGAAGTCGATAAGCTGGGCCGCGATTTCCGCGGTGATCCGGCTTCCGCATTGCTCGAAGTGCTCGACCCCGAGCAGAATTCCACCTTCCGCGACAATTACCTCGATGTGCCTTTCGACCTCTCCAGGGTTTTGTTCATCACCACCGCCAACGTGCTCGACCCGGTTCCCGACGCGCTGCGCGACCGCATGGAGATCATTTCGCTCGAAGGCTACACCGAACACGAAAAGGTGATCATCGCGTTCCGCTACCTGATTCCCCGGCAAATCACGGAAAACGGCCTCGAGGCCGACGGCATCGGATTTTCCGACGAGGCGGTGCGCTTCCTCATCCGCCGCTACACGCGCGAGGCCGGCGTGCGCAACCTCGAGCGCGAACTCGGGTCGATCTGCCGCAAGCAGGCTCGCAGGATCGCGGAAGGCCGCCACGAAAAACTGGAAGTCACGCCGCAGATCGTCGAACAGGACCTCGGCGCCCCGCGTTACCGCACCGATACGGAAGTCGCCGAGCGCACCCGGCGGCCCGGCGTTGCCGTCGGCCTCGCCTGGACGCCGGTGGGAGGCGATGTTCTTTTCGTCGAAGCCGGCCGCATGCCCGGCGGCAGCAAGGGTCTCATTATGACCGGCCAACTGGGCCCGGTGATGCAGGAATCCGTCCAGGCCGCCCTCACCTGGGTACGGGGCGCTGCCACCCAGTACGGCATCGATCCCGACCTTTTCAAGTCGATCGATATCCACATCCACGTCCCCGCCGGCGCTATCCCCAAAGATGGTCCTTCCGCCGGAATCACCATGGCCTCTGCGCTCGTATCCATGCTCACTGAGCGCCGTCTCCGCCCCAACCTCGCGATGACCGGCGAAATCACCCTCACCGGCCAGGTGCTCCCGGTCGGAGGCATTAAGGAAAAAGTGCTTGCCGCCAAGCGCGGCGGAGTGCGTGAAGTCATCCTGCCGGCGGAAAACGAAGTCAACGTGCGCGAAGACCTCAAGACCGAGCACATTGCCGATATGGCCATCCGCTACGTCGGCTCGATGGACGAGGTGATCGCCCTGGCGCTCGAAGAAGCGCCATCCGGAACCAGAGATCTGAAGGCCGCGGTACTCTAGTTTGGTGGTTGGAGGAAACATGATCCGCGCCAGGCTGAACCTCGCTCCTCTCTCTCTACTAGTTGCTGTATGCTTTGCATCTGCGCCGCCGTCGCTGCGGGCGCAGCAGCCTCCCCAGGCAGTGCGCCCGGCGGCGCAGCCACCTGCTACAGCCGAAACATTGGCCGCTCCTGCTTATCCGGGGAATGTCATCACGGAATATTCCCCCGGCAAGGACGCCTATCAGAAAGCGGTCGCTTATTCCGCCGCTCAATACCGCCATTTCTTCCTGGGCGCCTTGTACAGCGTGCTGGTTCTGGTAATCGTGCTGCGTTTGCGGCTCGGTCCGAAGTATCGGGACTGGGCGGAGCGCGCCTCCCCGCGGCGGTTCGTGCAGGTCCTGATCTATGCCCCCGCACTGCTCCTCACCGTGGCTGTCCTTGGCCTGCCTTTCGACGCATGGGGACACTCGCTCGAACACTCTTTCGGCCTTTCCGTGGAGGGCTGGGGATCGTGGTTCGTCGATTGGAGCACCAACCAGCTCGTCATGCTGATTGTCGGCGCACTCCTGATCTGGATCCTCTACGGGGTGATCCGGCGCAGCCCGCGCCGCTGGTGGCTGTACTTCTGGTTGGCTTCGATTCCGGTGCTTCTGGCGCTGTTTTTCCTGCAGCCACTGGTGATCGACCCCCTCTTTTTCACCTTCAAGCCGCTCGCAGGCAGCCATCCGGAACTTGCCACTGCAATCGAGCAAGTTGTCCACCAAGGCGGCATGACTATCCCGCGCGACCGCATCTTCGAGATGAACGCCAGTTCGAAGATGACCGGGCTCAACGCCTATGTCACCGGTTTCGGATCTTCCAAGCGGGCGGTCATCTGGGACAACACGATCCGCAAGGCCGCCACTCCCGAAGTGTTGTTCGTTTTTGGGCACGAGATGGGGCACTATGTACTGCAACATATCCCCAAGGAGATCGCGATCGACGCCGGGATCCTGCTGGTGCTCTTTTTCCTCGGCGCCCGGATTGCGGCGCGGCTGATTTCCCGGCGCGGAGAGCGCTGGAAAATACCCGGCATCGACGATTGGGCTTCGCTGCCCGTGCTCATGCTGGTCCTGACAATTCTTGCCTTTCTTGCCACGCCGGCGTTCAATGCGGTCAGCCGGCACTTCGAGCACGAAGCGGATCGTTACGGATTGGAAGTGATCCATGGCATCGTGCCCGACGCCGGACAAGTGGCAGCGCACTATTTTGAAAAGAGCGGCGAGATTAATCTGGCCGATCCGAAACCCAGTTCATTCGATAAATTCTGGATGTTCGATCATCCTACCCGTCCGGAGCGGGTTCACTTCGTTGCCACCTACGACCCCTGGTCCGCGGGCGGAAAGCCGGTATACGTCCGTTAAGGGCCGTTCCGAAGTTAGCCAGGCAACCGGCAACTGCGGTCGCGGCGCTGCCGCTTGGCAGGCATGGAAGCCGCGGTCAAAGGGCGCGGGAGCCGGCGATTCGCTCAGAACAAACGGTCCTGTTTCTTCAGGTTGCCGACCGTGCCGACATTGGCGAGCGAGAACGAAAACATGAACCGGCTTTCGTCGCGAATACCGGCATTGTAACGGCGGTATTCGACGTTGAAGCCACAGCAATCGGTGTTGTAAGTCACCAGGGTGGTGGTGTACTCGAGCACTCTCTGGCGGTAGTCGTACACCGCTTCGACACCCGCATTCCAGCCGCGTTTGTTGGGGTCGCCGTACTGCACGCGGGCCCGGTACTGGTTTCCGTAGGGAACCAGCAGCGGGTTGGTGTGCACTTCGTAGTTGCCGGCGGAGAAATAGTATTTGCGCCAATGATAGTCGAGTGAAAGCCCGCTATCGACGACGGCGTGGAAACGCGGATCATAGTCGGCCTGCCAATTCACCGCCAGGCCGTTCAGCGGGCTGGCGCGGAGCATGGAAACCACCGGAGAACTGTTGCGCGGTCCCAGCACGAATGCGTAAGCGGTGAGATCCGCGGTGGCCGCGAACAGGTTAGCCTGGCCGGGCACCACCGCCCCGCCGAAGTTCGGGTCGAAGTATTCCTTTTCCTTGAGTTCCCAAGTGAGGATCTCGCTCACGGAATCGCCGCGCTTGGCATACAGGCGGTTGGTCAACGAGAACTCGAGCTCATCGGTGTCGCTCAGCAGGTCGGTTTCGTCGAAGCGCACCACCCGGTCCAGGTCGCTGCCGATCCCGGTGACGTAACGATAGGTTACGCGCGGTTCGATGACGTGTTTTAGTTTGTCGCCGAATATGGTCTTCTTGTCAAAAACGCGAGCCAGGGAGGGGAAGATTACGTCGAGGGAGAAATCGCGCGCGCTGGTGACAAGTTTCCCGCCCGTCACCTGGTAGGCGACATAACCGAGTTGCTGTGAAACCGTGGAGTTCGGCGCCTGGCTCTGCCCGTAGACCGCCTCATCGATGCCAACGCTCGGCACCAGGTCGATGTGCCAGAAGTGCCAAGCGCTGGTAATGTGAGGCGAGAATTCCAAGCGCGGCATGAAGCGCTCGGTTTGGAACGTCTCGTAGAGCGTGTTTCCCTGCGGCCCGCCGAGATTCAAATCCGAATTGAAAATGGGCTCCGAACGGGAGAGCAGGCCGGCGGCGGAATACAACGAAAACCAAATCGGAAGGTTTTGCCAGATTGCGTGCTCGCGGCCGCTCAATTCGACATCGGGCAGCTTGTGGATCAAAACCGCATCGGCCACCGCCGGTGTCTCTCCATCGGGTTGGGTGAGCGGCACTTCGGTGCTTTGGAAGTTCTGGAGGCGCGCCGCGACGATATCCAGCCGGAAATCGGACCAATCCTTGCTCACCGATCCTGTCGAATGAACTTCCGAGCCAATGGCTTCATTAAACGAACCGGACCACTCCTGGCGGAAGTCGAAGGAACTGACATAGTTCGCGTCGACATTGCCGGTCCAGCCGTGGCCCAGATCCGTCTTGCCAACCGCATAGATGTTGAGACCGGAATAGTGCTCGGCCGGGCTGGTTCCGGGGATGATGCCTGTCCGGTCCTGCACGCCATAGAGGATCACATCGAAATCCGTGCCCTCGCGCGGCTTTCCGCGGAAGTCCAGGTGGTGGGCGAAAGCCTCGGTGTTGTAATCGAAGAAGCGGTAAGCGACATCGAAGCTGCGGCTGATCGCCCAGAAGTAGCCCAGGCCCACCATGGGGCCGCGCTGCGAGCCCGACACCAGGTTGGGCATCAGGAATCCGGAGTGGCGCGGCTGCTTTTCGAGCGAGTGGTAGAAATAGGGCGCGAAGAAGAGCGGCATCTTGCGCAGGAGAAAAGTGCTGCGATACGCCAGAGCCCGATCTTCGGGAATGATGTCGAATTTCGGTCCGCGCAGCTTCCACCATGGGCCCGGCATCTTGCAGTTCGTGATCCAGCCGCTGTAGAGGATGTACTTGTCGCCAATGCGCTCGGCCCATTTGCCTTCGAAATGAAACGGGCTGTTGCCGCTGAGGATACCGCGGCGCACCACCGTCTTCGGCATGGATTCGCCGCGCACATTGTAGAACTTGCCCCGCTGGCTCTCGGTGTTGTACTCCATGCGGTCGCACCAGATCTGCTCGTTTTTTTCGAAGCTGTGGTAATAGACGTTGCCGCTCGCCAGCAGCTCGTGGGTGTCCTCGTTGTACACCATGTTGTCGGCGCGCGCCAGCAATGCCTTACCTTCTAATTGCACGCTGCCGTGGCCCTCTTTGACGGAGCCCTCCGATTTCTGATGAATCGCCCAAAAGACCCACTGGTTGAGTTCGAGAGTCTTGTGATCGGGAAGCTGTGGCGGAGCGGCAGGCGTCGTGGCACCGCTGGGCGGCGGGGTGGTCGCAGTTGGAGGAGCGGGAGCGACGGCGCCGGCTGTATGGGCGGGAGCGGCCGGCGGTGGCTGCTGGGCCTCTGCCAGGGAGGCTAACATCAGCGAGAGCAACGCAGTAACCAGAGAAACGCAGGTAAAGCTATAAGATTTTCCGTGACAAGCCTTACCTATTGTGCTAAGAAAGGAAAGAGAGCTTGGCGGAAAGGGCCCCAATCGCAAACGGTACCACAGAATGCCGGCTAAGGCCTCCGTGCGCTTCGCTCACAGTGTGAAGGTAAATGACTTGTAGCTATTGCGGGACGCGGCTCGGACTGGGCGAACAGCGCTGCCGGGTTTGCGGCCGCAAGAACGACGACCGGCTGACCTACGGGTTCACTCTGGTGACCTCCGGAGCCTTAGCGGCTGCGCCCGAGCCGGCGCGGCGTGAGCTTCCGGCGCAGCCGGCTGTGCCGCGACCGCCGCGCGATCTGGGCCGGGCTGTACAGACGTCGCTGTTTCCCGACAAACTGGCGTCGAACGTGGTTCTGATCGCGCCGGCGCGGCCGAGGACAGCGGCTCGCAAGCCGAGGGCGAAGACTGGCAGGCGCGTGCCCGAGGGGCAGGGAAAGCTCGAGTTTCTCGAGGCCGCTCCTGCCAGGCCGCGCACCCTGGGCACAACGGTCGAGGCCCGGATTTTCTGTGATGCCCCCGTAGCTGTGCCGCTTCATCGCGCGGTCGCGGCAGCCCTGGATTGGGCCATGGTGCTGATTGCCTATGGTTGGTTCCTGGTGGCCTTCCGGCTTTTCGGCGGCCAGGTCGTATTGAACAAAACCAATCTGATGGTCTTTGCCGGAGCCCTTGCCCTGATTGGCTTCACTTACGGCTTGCTGCCGCTAATCGCCGCCGCTGAGACACCCGGCATGCGGTGGACCAAGCTGCGGCTCACCACGTTCGACGGCTTCCCGTTGGAGCCGCGCCATCGCCTGCTGCGCATGCTCGGTTCCTGCCTGAGCGTGTGCACCGGTGTGGGGCTGCTGTGGTCGCTGGTGGATGAAGAAAGCCTCACCTGGCAGGACCACATTTCCCGCACCTTCCCGACGCTGGCAGTGGACCGCTAGGCCGCGCGAGTTACCCGCCGCCCTGACGGACGACAGTGGCCGATGGTTTGTCCCGTCCTGAGCGCGGTCGCGCGCTGCTCCTAGGCGTTTCCCGCCGCCTTCCGCAGGCGGTCGAGCACTCCGGCCCATTCAGGCGTGTCCGGCGGACACTCCACGGCGACCCACCGCAGCCCTTCGGCGTCGAGGCGATGCAGGGTTCGATAGAGAGCCGCGGCATACTCGCGGGGACCGGCGGGCATCTCGTGGCCGAGCCGCAAGTAAATGCCATGGCCTTCGGGGAGCGATGCGCCGGGAGCGATCAGATAGAGCGGCGTCGCCGGGCGGTAGTGGCGCGGGTGCATGCCCGGCGAAGGGTGTGGGCCTTCCGCCTCATTCCTGACGATTGCCAGCGCGCCGACCAGGTCTTCAATTTCCGGCAGAGGAATCACCCCAGGGCGCAGCAGCATCGGCGCACCAGCCAGGGAGATCACGGTGGATTCGATGCCGATCGTCGCCGGGCCGCCATCCAGCACGAAATCGGCAAGCTGTTCGGGGACATCTTCCGCGGCAGTGGGCGAAAGCTCGGTGAAGCGGTTGGCGCTGGGAGCCGCAATCGGAACCTGGGCGGCGGCGATCAAGCGGAGCGCCAGCGGGTGTGCCGGCATACGCAAACCCACGGTGGCGAGGCCGGCGGTGACGATGTCCGGCACCGTGCTGCGCTTGGGCACAACCAGTGTCAGCGGTCCCGGCCAGTAACGGTTCGCGAGCTTTTCCGCCGCTGCCGGCCATTCGGCGGCTAGAGAACGCGCCATCGCAATCGAGTCTACATGCACGATCATCGGGCTCGTGTGGGGCCTCCGCTTGGCGATGAAGATACGCTCGACCGCCGCTCCATCGAGCGCATTCGCGCCCAGCCCATAGACCGTCTCGGTGGGGAAAGCCACCAGCCGCCCGGAGCGGATCAATTCCGCGGCGTGGGACAGGTTGGAATCGTCACCGCTCACTCCGGCGCTTCGTCCTTGTCGTCGCCGGCGGTCTTGCCGGTTTTGCGCCACACCAGATACGCGTGGATCAGCCCGTCCAGGTCGCCTTCGAGCACGCGGTCCACGTCTCCCAGCGCCAGCCTGCTGCGCAGGTCTTTCACCAGCCGGTACGGCGCCAGCACGTAGTTGCGGATCTGGCTTCCGAAGCTGGCTTCCAGCTTGGCATCCTCGGTCTTCCTCGTCTCCGCGCGTTTCTTTTCGAGCTCGAGCTCGTACAGCTTGGCGCGAAGCTGTTTCATCGCGCTGTCGCGGTTCTTATGCTGGGAGCGCTCATTCTGGCACTGGACCACGGTCTTGGTGGGCATATGGGTGATGCGCACTGCCGAATCGGTCATGTTGACGTGTTGGCCGCCGGCGCCCGAGGAGCGGAAGGTATCGATGCGAAGATCGTCCGTCTTGATGTCGATGACGATCTCGTCGTTCACCTGCGGGTAAACGAACACCGAAGCGAACGACGTGTGACGCCGCGCGTTGGCGTCGAACGGCGAGATGCGCACCAGGCGGTGAATGCCGGCTTCCGATTGCAGCAGGCCGTACGCGTTCTCGCCGTTCACTTCGAAGGTGACCGACTTGATGCCCGCGCCTTCGCCCTCCAGCCGGTCGGTGATCACCGTCTGGAAGCCGTGCCGCTCCGTCCATCTGAGGTACATGCGCAGCAGCATCTCCGCCCAGTCCTGGCTTTCCGTGCCGCCGGCCCCGGGATGGATGGTGACAATGGCGCTGAGGGCGTCGTTCTCGCCCGAAAGCAGCATGGCCGTTTCCAGGCGGTCGACGTAATCCGCATAGGTCTTGACGTCGCGCTCGATGTCGCCCGCCACGTCCTCGCCTTCGCGCGCGAGTTCGAAGAGAGTGTCCAGGTCTTCGGTGAGGGCGCGAATCCGGTCGTCGTCGGCAACCGCCTCTTCCAGGCGCTTGCGCCGGTGCATCACTTTCTGGCTTTTCTCGGGCTGGGCCCAAAAATCCGGCTGCGCGACCTGCTCTTCGGTCCGCTTCAGTTCGGCCTTTTGCGCGGGGGCGTCAAAGATACCTCCGCACGGCCAGGGCCTGGTCGCGAAGCGGCGCGTATTGGCGTTCCAATTCTTCGACTGTCATGTGGGTTCAATCCAATTCTAACAAATACCCCGCTTTGCCCACGTTGCGCGCCACGGTGCGGCCGATGCGGATCTCAACGCCCTCCGCCTCATGGATATGCCCGCAGAAAAAGTAGTGCGGCTGCGATTTCTCGATGAATTCGCGCACCGCTTGCGAGCCGGCGTGCAAACCCGGGCGGACCTGGTCGAGCGCGGTCGAGTGCGGGGGAGCGTGGCACACCAGCACTAGCGGATCGAGATCGGCAAACTTGGCCAGCCGCGCGGCCAATTGCGGTTCGCTGTACTCGCCCGGCGTGTTGAACGGCGTTGGACTGGAGTAGCCAAGGCCGGCGACGTGCCAGCGGCCGATCTCGATGTGCTGCTCGTGAAAGTTGTGCAGGCCGAAGCGGGCACACATGGCGGCGACATCTTCGAGCGATTCATGATTGCCCGGCAGCACGTAAACCCGGTTTCCGCGGCGTGCGAGAACCTCACCGCAGCGATCGAAGCCCCTGGCCCAGGTGACCTGGTCGCCGGCGGCGATATAGAAATCCGCCTGCACGTCGAGCAGCCCTTCCAGCGTCTTCCAATCATTATGGACGTCGGAGAAAATCAGCAGCTTCAATAAAGGGATGGTACCGCACCGGCGATGGCATAGCGGGTTGTTCCTGAGAGGCGCGGTTCACCTAGAGTAAATAACGTGCACGATATATTACATTGGATAACATAACGTAGACGTGATATTGTGAAAGAGTGGCGAGTCTACTTCTACCTCGGTGGCAGGCGTCGAAGCAATGTCATCCGGGCTTGGCTGGAACGTGAGTCTGTTCCTCTCGCCCAGATAGCTGCCTTTCAGGACAAAACAGACACTCTCGAGCAGAGCGGGCCGGCGATGGTGCCTGGGTTTATTTCGGAGACA
>Ga0335078_10002851_pt1 | contig 26001 bp, 23 predicted proteins | sample Lox_Sample_32_FD_206711 | JGI IMG/M metagenome (GOLD analysis project Ga0335078, IMG submission 206711) | Soil microbial communities from Loxahatchee National Wildlife Refuge, Florida, United States - Lox_Sample_3.2 | ecosystem: Environmental > Terrestrial > Soil > Wetlands | place: USA... | reverse complement strand
TCGCCCTACCGAGCCGCGGAACAGGGTGTCGCCGGTGAAGAGCACCCGGTCGCCCTCGAACCACAGGCACACCGACCCGGGGCTGTGCCCGGGGGTGTGGAGGACGCGGGCGGAGTGACGCCCGACACGGAGGAGCTCCCCGTCGGAGAGGTAGCTCGCCACCTCGGGAGGCCGCGCCGGACCGAAGCCGAGGCCGGCCGCCTGCGCCGGGAGCGCCGCTACGAAGGGGGCGTCGCCGGCGTGGATGCGGAAGGGGGCCCCGGTGCGCTCCCGCGCCTCCTCGGCGCCGAAGATGTGGTCCACGTGCCCGTGGGTGGCGACGATGAGGCGCACCGCGAAGCCCTCCGGTGCGAGGAGCGCGAGGGTGCGAGAGGCTTCCCCGCCCGGGTCGACGAGGAGCGCGTCGCGCGTCTCGGAGTCGGCCGCGAGCCAGGTGTTCTCGGCGAAGGGGCCGACCACGGCTTGACGCACGACGAGCAACTCGCGACCTCCCGGCGAACGAAGGGGCCGAGGTTTCCCCCGGCCCCCGCTCGCGCCGTTCCGCTCCCGCGCTACGGCGTGAAGGACGAGCCGCAGCCGCAGGTGTTGCGGGCGTTCGGGTTGTTGAACTTGAACCCGGCGCCCTGGAGGCCCGTGACGTAGTCGATGGTGACGCCCTGCAGGTACATCGAGCTCATCGGGTCGACGAAGACCTTGAGCCCGCCCTGCTCGACCACGAAGTCGCCTTCCTTGGCGGCGTTCTCGAAGTCCATGGAGTACTGGAAGCCCGAGCAGCCGCCGCCCACTACGCCGATGCGGATGCCGTGCCCCTGGAGGTTCTCCTGCTCGATGGCGGCCTTCACCATCTCCACGGCCTTCGGGGTGAGGCTCACGAAGGCGGGCTCGTCGCTGGCCGGGGTGGGGGTCGAGGTCAGTGTTGCGGTTTCCATTCGTGCTCCTTCTTCCTGCTCTCCTTCGAGGGAAGCGTTCAGGAGGGCGCTCCCTCCTTCGGGCCGAAACATAACCGACCGCCCCCGCCGCGGCAACGCGCCGGGCAGCCCTAGTCGCGCCGGGCGAGGTGGCGGCCTCCGTCCACCGGCAAGACGGCTCCGGTCACGAAGGGGGAGTCGGCGAGGAAGCGCACGGCGCGGGAGACGTCCGCCGGGGACCCGACGCGCCGCAGCGGGATGCGGGCGGCCAGGCGGCGCCGCACCTTGGCGGTGTAGCTCTCCGGCCACAGCACCGTCCCCGGCGCCACCGCGTTCACCCGCACCTCGGGTGCGAGCTCCACCGCCAAGGCCTCGGTGACGGCGCGGAGCGCGGCCTTGGAGGCGCCGTAGGCCGCGTAGCCGACCCAGGGCACGAGGGCGCCCCCGACGTCGAGGACGTTCACCACCGATCCGCGGGAGCGCCGAAGTAGCGGCAGAAGAGCCCCGGTGAGGAGGAGCGGGGCCCGGGCGTTCAGCGCCAACTGCGCGTCGAAGAGCTCCGCGTCCGTGTCCTCGAGGGGCCGTCGCTCGAAGAGGGCCGCGCTGTTCACGAGGAGGTCGAGCCGGTCGAAGCGCTGCCGGAAGGAGCGAGCCAGCGCCGCCGGCCCCGTCGGGGTGGAGAGGTCCGCTCGCAGCCCCAGGACGGACCGCGGCGGGCGGTGGGTGTGGAAATGGGCCACCACCCGAAAGCCCGCGCGGGCGAGGTCGATGGCCAGGGCGCGGCCCACCCGGGTGCCGGCCCCGGTGACGAGCGCCACCCTGCGCGCGGGGGCCAAGTCAGCGCTCCGCCCGGGGGGGGCGCGTGCGCCAGGGGACGTCGGCGACGCCGGCCCGGTGGTTCACGACCCGGGCCGCGACGAAGAGGAAGTCGGAGAGCCGGTTCAGGAAGGGGATCACCTCGGGGTCCACCTCCGCCACGCGGGAGAGGGTGACGGCGCGCCGCTCGGCGCGGCGCCCCACCGCCCGGGCGAGGTGGAGCGCGGTGGCGAGCGGGGTGCCGCCGGGGAGGACGAAGGCCTTGAGCGGAGGGAGCTCCCGCTCCAAGAGGTCGATGGCGGCCTCGAGCGCCTCCGCGAACGCCGCCTCCACCTGGGGTGCGGAGCGCTGGGCCGGGGAGCCGGCGGGGGTGGCGAGCGCGGCTCCGACCGCGAAGAGCTCCCGCTGCAGCCGCTCGAGGTGGGAGTCGAGGTCCGGGTCGGGGGCGAGGGCCCGGGCGACGCCCAAGGCCGCGTTGAGCTCGTCCACGGACCCGTAGGCCTCCACGCGGGCGTCGTCCTTGCCGACGCGCGCGCCGCCGAGAAGACTCGTCTCCCCGCGGTCCCCGGTCTTCGTGTAGATCTTCATGCGAGCGTCCAGTTATCAGTCGCCGCCATGACCCGCAACGGTCCCTTTGCACCGGAAGAGCTCTCCCGGGTGGGGCGCGAAGCCGCGCGCCTCGCCTGGCGGGACGGCATGAGCGTGCGCAAGCCGGACGGGAGCGTGGTCCCCATCCCCCTCCTCGCCGAGCCCGAGGTCTACACCCGGGAGGAGCTCGCCTTCGCCGCCGAGGAGGCGGGGGCCATCCTCTCCGGAGCGGTGAAGCTCGCCCGCGCCCTGCTCGCCCGCGGAGAGCCGCGCGACCGGGACGCGCTCATCGGCCCGTTCGAGGGGCTCGAGGCCGAGGCGATGGGGAAGCTCTTCTCCGAGGCTCCCTGCCCGGCGGTGGTCTCCCGCGTCGACTTCCTGGTGCCGGAGGGGGGAGGGCATCCCCGGGCCCTGGAGCTCAACGCCACCATCCCGGCCATGCCGGCCTACGCCGACCTGGCCGCCCACTCCTGGATTCGGGCCGCCGCGCGAGAGCGGGGGATGTCGCCGCGAGAGGAGCGGGACCTCATCGCCCGGTGTGGCAGCCACATGGAGGCCTTGCGGCGGACGCTCGTCGCCTTCTACGCCGGGCGCGGCGGGACGAAGGCGCGCCCCTCGATCGCGCTCGTGGCCCGGCCCGGCGACGCCCAGATCGGCGAGCTGCGCCGGCTCGCCGAGCACTTCCGGGAGATGGGCCACGAGGCCCACAACGTCCTCCCCGCGGAGGCCGAGCCGGAGCGCTTCGACCTCCTCTACCGGCACGTCTGGGCCCACAACACCCCGCCGGACTCGCCCTTCGCGAAGGCGCTGCTCTCCCCGGCGCGCCACGTGCTCGCGAACCCCGTGAACGGGCTGCTCGAGGCGAAGGCGCTCTTCGCCCGCCTTTCGGAGACGGCGGAGGACCCGTCGCTCGCCGAGGCGGCCGGCCTGGACGAGCGGGAGCGCCGGGCGGCGCAGCGGCTCCCCTGGACCCGGCTCCACTCCGGGGCGCTCGTCGACCGCCTCCTCGAGGAGCGGGAGCGCTTCGTCCTGAAGAGGAGCTGGGACTACGGTGGAAAGAGCGTTTACCTGGGGGCGGAGATGGCGCCGGAGGTGTGGGAGGGGGTCGTCCGGGAGGCCGCTCGGGACACCCGGGGCGGCGGATTCGTGGCCCAGGAGAGGATCTTCGCCGCCCGGCGCCCCGCCACCCGGGTGACGCCCGAGGGGGTCTCGCCCGGGGAGCTCTACCGGGACCTCTCCACCTACGCCGGCCTCCTGCCCACCCACCCCACCGGGAGCGTGGTGCGCGCCGCCGCCTCACCGATCGTGAATATCCTGGGCGGAGGCGGGCTCGCCCCGCTCCTCCCGGACGACGTGTTTGCCCGGTTTATCTGAGGTGTCCGGGCGGGTTCGGCGAGCCCGAAAGTGGAGCGCGCGGGGCGTTCCCTGTTAGGCTGCCGGAGTGACGCCGAAGGCCAAGATCCTGGTCGTCGAGGACTCGCGCTCGCAGCTCGAGTGGATCACGAAGGTCCTCACCACCGACGGGTACCGGGTGGCCGCCGCCGGCGACGGCCGGGAGGCGCTGCGGAAGTGGCACGCGGAGAGGCCGGATCTGGTCCTCCTGGACATGATCCTGCCGGACATGGACGGCCTCCAGGTGCTGCGCTTCTTCAAGCAGAAGCAGCAGAAGGAGGAGGACGAGGTCTTCGTGCCCGTCATTCTCCTGTCGGTGAAGGCAGACCTCGATTCGCGCGTGAAGGGGCTGCAGATCGGGGCCGACGACTTCCTGGCCAAGCCCTTCGCCGAGGCGGAGGTGCTGGCGCGCGCCACGGCCATGCTGCGCATCAAGGCGCTCCAGGACCAGCTGCGCGACGCCAAGCGCCAGCTCGAGAAGCTCTCGGTGGAGGACGGCCTCACCAAGCTCTTCAACCACCGGCACTTCGAGGAGGAGCTGCGCCGCGAGTTCGGGAGGGCCGCTCGCTACAACGACCCGCTCTCCCTCATCATGCTGGACCTCGACCACTTCAAGAACGTGAACGACAACTACGGCCATCCCTTCGGGGACAAGGTGCTGCGGGAGTCGGCGGCGCGCATCCGCGGGAGCGTCCGCGACACCGACATCTGCGCGCGCTACGGCGGGGAGGAGTTCGTGGTCATCCTCCCGAAGACCCCGCTCTCCGGCGCCCTCAAGGTGGCGACCCGCATCCACGAGTCCTTCCGCTCGAACCCCTTCGTCGACGACACCCGCCCGCCTCCGCGGGACTCGGGCATGCCGAACGCCGTCACCGTGACCGCGTCGCTGGGCGTCGCCTCCTACCCGGCTCCCCAGACGGCGAGCTCCGACGCGCTCGTGAAGGCGGCGGACGAGGCCCTCTACACCGCCAAGAAGACGCGGGACGCCATCGCCATCTCCCATGCCGTGAGCTACGCCTTCGACGCCAAGGCGCAATAATTGCCGTCGGGGCTCCGGCGCCCCATCCCCAGGCCGTGGGATAGAGTCTGACTGGACCCGGGTAGTAGAATACCCTCACCGTAAGCGCTCTAAGGCCGGGATATCACGGGACCCCGGGTCCTTTGGACCTGGACCGGGGAATGCAAATCACCCGAATGGCCATGGAGCCGCACGTGCTGACTATGCCTGCGGAAGTCGCTGCGTCCCGAGAGGCGACCCTGCTGCTCGTCGACGACGACGAGCACGTGCGCCGGGCTCTGCGCCGGGTGCTGCGCCGCACCCCCTGCACGATTTTCGACGCCCCGGACGGCCCCTCGGCCCTCGAGATCCTCGCGAACGAGCCCGTCCACGTGGTGGTCTCCGACTACCGGATGCCCGGCATCAACGGCGTGGAGCTGCTCCGCATCGTGAAGGAGCGCTACCCGCGGGTCCAGCGCGTCCTCCTCACCGGCCAGGCGGACAGCGCTGCCATCGAGGAGGCGGTGAACCAGTCGGAGATCTTCCGTTTCATCTGGAAGCCCTGGGACGACGGGCACCTGCTCCTCACCGTCCAGGACGCCGTCGACCAGTACTGGGTGGCGGACGACAACCAGCGGCTCCAGGCGCTCCTCACCGCCCGCTCCGCGGACCTGGAGCGGCTGAACCGCGAGCTGGACGCCAAGCTCGAGGCGCGCACCGAGGCCTTGCGCCAGGCCGCCGACGAGTGGCGCACCTGCTTCGACGCCATCGGCGACCCCCTCGCCATCATCCGGAACGGCTGCGAGGTGGTGCGCGCGAACAGCGCCTTCGCCCGCCGCGCCGGCGTGACCGTGAACGGCCTTCCCGGGTTGCGCTGCGTGAACCACGCCTTCGGCGAGCTGCCCTGCCCCAGGCCCCATCTCACCGAGGCCGCCGAGCGCGAGATCAACCACGGGAACCGCTCCTGGCTGCTGCGCGGCTTCCCCTTCGGCAGCGCCGCCCTGGTGGTGGTCTACAAGGACGTGACCCAGGAGCGCGAGGTGACCCGGCGCCTCTTCCAGGCGGAGAAGATGTCGGCCCTGGGCCAGCTCGCCGGCGGGGTGGCCCACGAGATCAACAATCCGCTCGGGGGCATCCTCGCCTTCGCGCAGATCATGGGCCAGGACAAGCGCCCGGCCGACGACCTCGAGCACCTGCGGCTCATCAGCGACGCCGCCATGCGCGCCAAGAAGATCGTGGAGTCCCTGCTCCGCTTCTCGCGCATCCCCAAGGAGCACGAGCGCGGCGAGGTGGACCTGCGCAAGGTGGCGGAGGAGGCCCTCGTCCTCCTCCAGGCGCAGATCCGCGGCAAGATCGAGGTGGTGCGGTCCCTCCAGACGGCGAAGACGCTCGGGAACGCCAACCAGCTCCAGCAGATCGCCGTGAACCTCATCGTGAACGCCTCGCAGGCGCTCGGCGGGGAGGGGCGCATCGTCGTCGAGACCGGCCCGGGTGCGCCCGGGCGGGTGCGCTTCTCCGTCTCCGACAACGGCCCGGGCGTCCCGCCGGAGATCGCCGAGCGCATCTTCGAGCCGTTCTTCACCACCAAGCCGGAGGGGCAGGGCACCGGGCTCGGCCTGTCCATCTGCTACCGGATCGCCGAGGAGCACGGCGGCACCATCCGGCTCGAGAAGGGCCCAGAGGGCGGCGCCTGCTTCGTCGTCGACCTCTTGGCGGAAGGTGCCGCATGACGGGAGGAACACCGATGGAAGAGACAGTCAAGTCCGCGCGCGTCCTCGTGGTGGACGACGAGCCCAGTCTTCTCAAGGCTCTCGAGGCGCTGCTGCGCAAGAAAGGGCATGAGGTCATCGCCCTCGACTCGCCCATCGTCGCCACCCAGCGGCTCGCCCAGGAAGACTTCGACGTGGCCATGCTGGACATCAAGATGCCCGACCTCTCCGGGATCGAGCTCCTGAACGCCGTGAAGCACCGGCGGCCCGAGGTGGAGGTGGTCATGATGACCGGCCACGCCACCGTGGAGACGGCGCTCGCCGCCATGAAGGCCGGCGCCTACGACTACCTGACGAAGCCCTTCGAGGACGTGGAGCGGGTGGCCCACGTGGTGGCCCGGGCCGCGGAGCGCAAGCGCCTCTGCGACAGGAACCGGGAGCTGGAGACTCGCCTCGAGGCCTTGGAAGGGGCCCAGGGGCTCGTGGGCAACTCCGGCGCCATGCGCGACGTGGTCCGCATGATCGAGGCGGTCGCCTACAGCGCCGCCACCGTGCTCGTGAACGGGGAGAGCGGCACCGGCAAGGAGCTCGTGGCCCGGGCCGTCCACGCGAAGAGCCCGCGGCGGGCGCAGCCCTTCGTGGCGCTGAACTGCGGCGCGCTCACCGAGACGCTGCTCGAGAGCGAGCTCTTCGGCCACGTGAAGGGCGCTTTCACCGGCGCCAACCGCGACCAGAAGGGGCTCTTCGAGGCCGCCAACGGCGGGACGATCTTCCTCGACGAGATCGGCGACATCCCCCTCTCCACCCAGGTCCGGCTGCTCCGCGTGCTCCAGGAAGGGGAGATCAAGCGGGTCGGGTCCGCCGATTCGGTGAAGGTGGACGTGCGCGTCATCGCCGCCACGCACCGCGACCTGCCGAAGCTGGTTCGGGCCGGGCGCTTCCGCGAGGACCTCTTCTACCGCCTGAACGTCATCGCCATCCCGCTGCCGCCGCTACGGGATCGACTCGACGACGTGGCGCTCCTCGCCCACCACTTCGTGCGCCGCTACAACGAGCGGCTGGGCAAGAAGGTGCGGACGCTGGCTCCGGAGGCCATCGAGCTCCTCTGCGCCTACCGCTGGCCCGGGAACGTGCGCGAGCTCGAGAACGCCATCGAGCGCGCCGTGGTGCTGTGCCGCGGGGACGCCATCCTCCCCGCCGACCTGCCGCCCTCCGTCACCGGCCGCACCGCCCCGGTGCTCCGCGAGGTGGCCTCCGGCGCCGAGGACGCGGAGCTCCTCGGCCAGAGCTACGCCACGGCGAAGGACAATGCCCTGCGGCGTTTCGAGAAGCGCTACGTCGAGGCCCTCATGAAGGTCTGCGACAACAACATCTCCGCCGCCGCCCGCAAGGCGGGGATGGATCGCTCGAACTTCAAGCGCGTGCTCCGGAAGTACCGCAGCGACGTGGAAGCGGACGACGGCGAGGCCGGGGAAGTGCCGCAGGCGACGGCCTGAGCCCGGAGGCGGCCGGCCCGCCCGGCGCCGTCAGCGACTCCCCTCCTCCGGGGAGAGGAACCCCCTCGCCTCCTCGAAGATGAGGTCGAGCGAGGCGGCGAGCTCATGGGCGTCGTCGACGACCAGGAGCCGGGCCCCCGGGGTGGCGGCCACCCAGCGCTCCACGTCCCCGAGGGGGACGAGCTCGTCCCTGCGGCCGGCGATGACGAGCGCCGGGACCCTCACCTCCGGGAACGGCGGGAGGCGGGCGGCGTCCTCGAAGAACGGCCAGCCGACGCGGCGGGGCCGGGCCGAGGCGTGGTGGTACACCTCCAGGCTTCCCTCCCGCCGCCAGCGCCCGAGCTCCTCCGGGCCGAGCCGAGCCCGCCAGCGCTCGTGGAGCCCGAAGGCGGGGGCGAGCAGCACGAGCCGGCGGACGTCGGGGCGGCGAGAGGCGGCGAGGGCCCCGAGCCATCCGCCGAGCGAGCTCCCCACCACCGCGTGCGGCCCCGGGGACTCGGAGAGCGCCGCCTCCGCCAGGGCCAGCATGGACGAGGGGGTGGAGCGCTCGAAGCCCTCCGGCCCCGGAGTGAGGTCGGGGCATCGAAGGGCCACTCCGAGGGCGCCGAAGCGCTCTCGCAGGGCGCGGGCCTTCGTGGACCCCGGCCCGGACGCGAACCCGTGCAAGTAGAGGATCATGTTCCCACAGTGCCTCGGAATGTCCTATACCCAGGAGGGAATCCCGGCGAGGGCGAGCGGCATCGCCTCCGGGAGGGTACGATGGCCCACCTGGCCGGAGAACATCTATGGACCTCAAGACCCCCCTCGCGACCGTCCTCGCCCACAAGGGCCAGGCGAACGCGTCCTACTCCATCGCTCCCACCGCCACGGTGGCCGCGGCCGTCGACCTCATCAACCAGAAGAAGATCGGTTCGCTCTTGGTCATGGACCAGGGCCGGCTCGTCGGCATCTTCACGGAGCGCGACGTGCTGCGCCGGGTGGTGGGAGAGCGCCGCGACCCGGAGAAGTGCCGCATCGCCGACGTGATGACGCGCGAGCTCGTGGTCATGCGCCCCTCTTCCACGGTGGAGGACGCGATGCAGGTCATCGCCGAGCGCCGCATCCGCCACCTCCCGGTGCTCGAGGGCGGCCAGGTCGTGGGGGTCATCTCCCAGGGAGACCTGAACCACTGGCTGGTGCGCGACCGCGAGGTGGAGCTCCGGACGCTCGTCGAGTACGTCACCGGCAAGTACCCGGCCTAGCGCCCGGGCCCCCGCGGCGGGCCCGGGGAACCTTCACTCGGAGCTCCCGGCCTTGAGCCGGAGGAGCCGCTCGCCGAGCTCCTTCTCCAGGCCGCTCTCCCCGAGGGTGACGATGCGCTCGTCGCGGAGGGCGTCGGGCAGGTACTGCTCGTACACGTAGTGACCCTCGAAGTTGTGGGGGTAGCGGTAGCCGCCGCCGTATCCCATGGACTCGAGGAGCTTCGTCGGGGCGTTGCGGAGCTTGAGGGGCACGGGAAGGGGCCCCCGCTCCGCCACGAGCCTGCGGGCCGCGGCGTAGGCGGTGAGAGCGGCGTTCGACTTGGGTGCGAGCGCCAGGTAGATGGCGGCCTGGGACAGGGGGAGCACGCCCTCGGGGAGACCCACGAGCTCCACCGCCTGCAGGGCCGCCACCGCCACCTGGAGGGCCTGCGGGTCGGCGTTCCCCACGTCCTCGCTCGCGAAGATCACCATGCGGCGCAGGATGAAGCGCGGCTCCTCCCCTCCCTCGAGCATGCGCACGAGGTAGTAGACAGCCGCGTCCGGGTCGGAGCCGCGCAGCGACTTGATGAAGGCGCTCACCACGTTGTAGTGCTCCTCCCCGGCCTTGTCGTAGGGGAGCGGCTTGTGCTGGAACGCCTCCTCCACGTCGGCGGGAGAGATGTCGCTCCGCCCCTGGAGCTCCACCGCGCCGGCCGCGGCCTCCAGGGCGACGAGGGCGCGGCGGGCGTCGCCATAGGCGCTCCGCGCCAGGGCCTCCCGGGCGTCGGGGGCGATGTGGAAGCGGCCCGCGAGCCCCCGGGGCGAGGCCAGGGCCCGGTCCACGAGCGTGGCCACTTCCTCCTCGGTGAGGGGCCGGAGGGTCACCACCCGGCAGCGGGAGAGGAGCGCCGCGTTGATCTCGAAGGAGGGGTTCTCCGTGGTGGCGCCGATGAGGGTGAGCGTTCCCGCTTCCACGTGGGGGAGGAAGGCGTCCTGCTGGGTGCGAGTGAAGCGGTGGATCTCGTCCACGAACAGCGTCGTCCTCTGTCGGTGGAGCTTCCGCCGCTCCCGGGCGGCCTCCACGATCTCCCGGATCTCCTTCACCCCGCCGAGCACGGCGGAGAAGGGCACGAACACGGCCCCGGTGCGCTCCGCCACGATGCGCGCCAGCGTGGTCTTGCCGGTGCCCGGCGGCCCCCAGAGGATGAGGGAGGGCACCTGGTCGGCCTCGATGGCGCGGCGCAGCGCGCTCTGGGGCCCGAGCACGTGCTCCTGCCCCACGAAGTCCTCCAGGCGCCGGGGCCTCATCCGCTCCGCCAGCGGCTTGGAGGCCTCGTCCTTGGCGAGCGCTTGGTCGAAGAGGTCCATAGGGCCCGGCGATGAATATATCGCCTGGCAACCCATATAATGGCGCCAATGGAGACCATGCCCTGCCCCATCCCGCGCCGAGTGGGCGTCGTGGCGAAGAAGTCCTCGGCCGAGGCGAGCGAGACCGTTCACTACGTGGAGCGCTTCCTGCGGGGGAAGGGAGTGGACGTTCTCACGGACGAGGCCGAGGTGGGCCGGAGCGCCGAGCTGGTGGTGGTGCTCGGCGGGGACGGGACCCTCATCCACGCCGCCCGCATCCTGGGGGCGCGGGCCGCCCCCATCCTCGGCATCAACATGGGCAGCCTGGGCTTCATGACCGAGGTCCCGCAGAGCGAGCTCTACGCGGCGCTCGAGCTCGTGCTGGCGGGCAAGGCCACCGTCTCCTCCCGCATGAAGCTGCGAGTGCACCTGCACCGGGGCGGCTCGGGCGCGCCCCCGGAACTCGACGGCGAGGTCCTGAACGACGCGGTCATCGCCAAGGGCGCCCTCTCCCCCATGTCCGAGCTCGACGCCTCCTTCGGGAGCTCGTACGTCACCACCTACAAGGCGGACGGCGTCATCATCGCCACGCCCACCGGCTCCACCGCCTACTCCCTGGGCGCGAACGGACCCATCGTCTACCCGACGATGCGGGGGGTCATCGTCACCCCCATCTGTCCGCACACCCTCACCCAGCGGCCCATCGTGGTCCCCGACGACCAGGCGATCAACGTCGTCCTCTTGAACGACGCCAGCGTCTACCTCTCCCTGGACGGGCAGACCGGCGTGCCCCTGAGCCGCGGCGACCGGGTGCAGGTGAAGCAGTCGGCGAACCGGGTCCTCCTCGTGCGAAACCCCCAGCTCGACTTCTTCGGCATCCTCCGCGCCAAGCTGCGCTGGGGCGAGCGCTAGCAGGACGCTCCGACCGACGGCCAGCGAGTCAGACGAGGACCAGGCCGTCGGCGAGCGGGGTGAGCTTCTCGCCCCCGGACCGGGTCACCGCCCAGGTGTTCTCGACGCCCACGGCGCCTCGCCCCGGGAACACGAACTTCGGCTCCAGGGCCAGCACCTGTCCCTCCACGAGGGGCTCGTGGAACCCGAGTGCCAGCACCGGCATCTCGTCGAGCTCCATCCCCAGGCCGTGGCCGACGAAGCGGGTGGCGTCCTCCCCGCAACCCATGAAGAAGCCCGCCAGGCCGGCTGCCTCGGCCCGGTCCGCCGCCCGGGTGTAGAGCTCGGCGGGGATCTGGCCCGGAGCGAGGAGCGGGGCGATCTCGTCTTGGATGGAGATGGCCACCTCGTGGGCGCGCTCCAGGTCCGCCGGCAGCGAGCCGAGAGCGAACACCCGCGTGACGTCGAGGATGTAGCCCCGGAACAGGGCCGTGTAGTCGACGAACACCGGCTCCCCCTCGCCGATCACCCGCTCGGAGGGGCCCACCGGGTAGGCGGGGGAGAGGCCGCGCCCCACCACCGGCCCGTCGAAGCCCCCGGGCTCGGCCCCGGCCTCGCCGGAGACGACGAGCCCGGCGAAGAGCTCCAGGTTCGGGGCCCGGAGCCTGGGGCTGCCCTCGTTCCCGGCGCGGCGAAGCCGGTGCTCGATCTCGGCGGCCACGTCGATTTCCCGCATCCCCTTCCGGAGGAAGGAGGGGATTTCGGCGAACACCCGGGCGAGCGTCTCGCCCCCGCGGCGGAGCGCCTCGATCTCGAGCGGCGACTTCACGGAGCGCTGGGCGCGGACGAGCGACGAGGCGTCCGCGAAGTCGACGGCCGGCAGATGCTTCCGCCACCACTCCCACTGGGAGAGCCGAGTCACGTCGAAGGGAAGGCCGACGCGACGCGCTCGCCCGAAGAGCGCGGCGAGCTCCCGCCCCGGCGGGAAGGGGCGAATGTTCCCGAGCGGGCTCTCGGCGCGGGCCCGGGCGACGCTCCGGCGCACGAGGAGCGCCGCCTCCCCCTCCGCCGGGACCCAGAGCGCCTCGTTCTGGCGGGTCCCGGAGAAGTAGTAGAGGTCGGCGGCGTGCAGGAGGAGGGCCCCGTCGAAGGCCGCGGCCCGGAGCGACCCCTGGAGCTTCCCAAGCCGCGACGGGATCTCCCCGCGCAGTCCTTCTCCCAGCGTGTCCGTCATCTGCGCCCCCTTTGGAGGGGAAGGTTGCCCCCGGCGCCCGAAGCCCGCCACCTGAACCGAAGGACCACTGAATACTTGCGCAGTGTCAGGCCCCGGTGGCAAGCTTCCCCCCATGCTCACGACCCTTCGAATCTCGGGCTTCGCCGTGGTGGAGGAGGTCGAGGTGCGCCTCGGCCCCGGGCTGAACGTGCTCACCGGAGAGACGGGAGCCGGCAAGTCGCTCCTCGTGAACGCCCTGCACCTCGTCCTCGGCGGCCGCACCGGCGCCGAGGTCCTGCGCGGGGGGGCGGAGGAGGCGGTGGTGGAGGCGCTCTTCGAGTTGCCCCCGGGGCACCCGGCTTGGGCCCGCCTCGAGGCGGCCGGGCTCCCCCAGGCCGCTCCCGGCGCCGAGGGGGAGGGGGAGCTCCTCGTCCGCCGGGTGGTGCCGCGGAGCGGGCGCGGGCGGGTCTTCGTGAACGGGTCGCTGTGCACGGCAGCCATCCTCGGGGAGGCGCTGCGCGGGGTGGTGGACGTCACCGGTCAGCACGAGCACGTCTCCCTGCTCGACGAGGGCACCCACCTCGGGCTCCTCGACGCCTTCGCCGGGGTGGCCGGCCCCGGGGGAGCGCGCGAGCGCTACGGCTCAGAGTTCGAGGCCCTCTCGGCGCTGGCGCGGGAGGAGCGGGCGCTCGCGCTCGACGAGGAGGAGCGGGGGCGGCGCGCGGAGTACCTCGCCTTCCAGCTGCGGGAGCTCGACGCCCTCGATCCCCAGCCGGGCGAGGACGCGGCGCTGGAGCGGGAGCGGAAGGTCCTGGGGGGCGCGGCGCGGCTCGCGGCCGCGGCGCGGTCCGCCGAGGGGCTCGCCTACGGGGAGGAGGGGAGCGCTTCCGAGCGCGTCGGCCAGGCGGTGCGGGCTCTCGGGGAGGTGCTCTCGCTCGACCCCGCCCTGGAGGGGCCGATGGGGCTCCTGCGCTCGGCCGCCGCCGAGGTGGAGGAGGCGGGCCGGGAGCTCTCCCGGTACGCGAAGGGCCTCCCGAGCGACCCGGACCGCCTCGAGCAGGTGGAGGAGCGGCTCGCGGCGTTGCGGGCCGCGGTTCGCAAGCACGGGGGGAGCCTGGAGGCCGCGCTCGCCCGGCGGGCCGAGATGCGGTCGGAGCTCGGCGCGCTCTCCGGGTCCGCCGAGCGGCGCGCCGAACTGGCGCGGGCCCGGGAGAGGCAGGGGGAAAGGACAGCGGGGGTCGCCGCCGAGCTCACGCGAGAGCGGCAGCGTGGGGCGCGGGCCTTCTGCCGGGCGGTGGCCGAGGAGCTCGAGAAGCTCGCCATGGCGCGCTGCCGCCTGGAGGTGTGCTTTCGCCCGCCGGAGGGCGGGGTGGAGGTCGGCGGGGCGCGCCTCTGCGCCGCCGGGGCCGAGACCGCGGAGATCCGCATCGCCCCGAACCCGGGTGAGCCGCCCCGCTCGCTCTCTCAGGTCGCCTCCGGAGGCGAGCTCTCCCGCGTCCTGCTCGCCGTGAAGCGAGCCCTGTCCCGGGCCGACCCGGTCTCCTGCTACGTCTTCGACGAGGTGGACGCGGGCATCGGGGGGGCAGTCGCCGAGGCGGTGGGGCGCACCCTGGCGGAGGTGGCTCGCGACCGACAGGTGGTGTGCGTGACCCACCTGCCGCAGGTGGCCGCCTTCGCCGATCGCCACAGCCGGGTGGAGAAGCGCTTGGCCGGGGGTCGGGCTGCGACCGCGGTGGTCGCCCTCGAAGACCCGGAGGAGAGGGTGGCCGAGCTGGCGCGCATGCTCGCGGGCCAGGTCGTGACGCGGTCGGCCCGGGACCACGCCCGGGAGCTTCTCGCCGGGGCCCGCGCTGCTCGCGAGGGCGCGCTGCCCGTCCGGGCGGCGAGCAGCGGGCGCGCGGCCGGCCGCCGCGCCGCGGTGGCCTAGCCTGGGTCGGACCCGCCGCCGCAGCGTTGACCCCGCCCGGAGGGCGGCGATAGCATGCGCGCTTCCCGTGGACAGACCCAGCCGACTAGAGATCTCCGCCCGCGGGGTCACCGACGTCGGGCGCCGTCGCGATCGGAACGAAGATGCGTTTCTCGTCGACGAGGCCCTCGGCCTCTTCGTGGTCGCCGACGGCATGGGAGGTCACGCCGGGGGCGGGACCGCCTCGGCGCTCGCCGTGGAGACGCTGCGCGCGCGCATCCGCTCGGCCCGGGAGGCCGATCCGGCGCCCTTCGACGACCCCGGGCCGGCGGAGTCGAGCCGCCTCCCCGAGATCCTCCGCCGCGCCGTGGAGGAGGCCTGCCGCAACATCTACCAGGCGGCCCAGGAGGACCCGAGCCTGGCCGGGATGGGGACGACCGTCACCGCCGCGCTCCTCGCCGGGCGGGTGGCCTTCGTCGCGCACGTCGGGGACAGCCGCTGCTACCTGAGCCGCGGAGAGCAGATCTTCCAGATCTCCGAGGACCACTCCCTGGTGAACGAGCAGCTCAAGGCCGGGGCCATCACCGAGGAAGAGGCGAGGTCGAGCCGCTTCCGCAACATCATCACCCGCTCCGTCGGCTTCGAGGAGGAGGTCCTCGTGGACGTGATGGGGCTCGAGGTGAACCCCGGAGACACGCTCGTCCTCTGCTGCGACGGCCTGTCGAACCTCGTCGAGGACGCCGAGATCAGCCGGATCGCGAGGGAGCCCATCGCCGACGCCCCGGAGAAGCTCGTGGCGCTCGCGAACGAGCGCGGCGGGGACGACAACATCACCGTCATCATCGCGCGGGTGGGCCCGGACCTCGCTCCCTAGCGGGTGGCGTCCGCGGGACCGGCGAGCGGAGAGCAGCGATCCCTCTCACCCTCTCGCACTCGCGAGCCTTGGCCCGGGCCCGCGGGCCGGCTCGGGATGGGCCGACCCCTTTCGGGCCCGCGCCTGCGCTTCTCGACTCCAGGGGAGCCCCCCGCGAAGTGGGGAAGGAGCCGGCCCCGGGCGGAGCCTGGATCAACTCGACCTCTCTCGAGGAGAGCCCGAATCCGCCCGCCTGCGCGCAAAATCGCGTCGCTCGGGGACGGCGATCCGGAAGTCTTTGCACCCATACCTTGGAGGTGCCTGTGCGTTCGCGCGCACGTTCCCGCCCGTCAGTTTGCGTTGACACGGCCGGCTTGCCTTGCTACCCGTTTCGGCTTCGGCCGCTGTCCCGTGCCCCAGGCACATGGCCTCCCGTTTGCACAGTTGTACCGAAGAGCGACGATGCGCCCGGCCCTCGACAATAGGCAGTACACCGTCATCGTGGTGAGCGACCACTCGCAGGCGGTCCGCAAGTTCCGCCTGCCGAGGCGCCATGTGCGCGGCCTCCTCGTCGGCGGCGCCGGCCTCGCCCTCTTCGCGCTCCTGACCATCGGCCACTACTTCACGCTCCTCTCCTCTTCCGCCGAGAACCGCGTTCTCAAAGAGGAAAACGCCCAGCTGCGCTCCCAGATCCTGCTCGTGCAGGAGAAGGTGGCCCACATCCAGTCGACGCTCGACCGGGTGGAGCGATTCGACGCGAAGCTCCGCACCGCCGTGACGCACCTCCAGGACCCCGAGCGAAAGCTCGCCATCGGGCCGGTGGGCAGCGCGGAGCCCGAGGTCGAGGGAACGGCCCCGGCCGCTCAGGAAAGCCTCTCCGCGCTCCCCGGGCGGCTTAACTCCATCGAGACCGAGGCCGTGCGTCAGGAGTCCAGCCTGCGGGAATTGCAGGAGTACTTCGACGACCAGAAATCGCTGCTCGCCTCCACGCCCTCCATCTGGCCGACGCAAGGGTGGGTCACGAGCGACTTCGGGGTGCGGCTCGACCCCTACAGCGCCGATCGCACCATGCACCAGGGCATCGACATCGCGACGCCGTACGGCCAGGCGGTCACCTCGCCGTCGGACGGCACCGTGGTCTTCAACTCCACGGAGGGCGGGTACGGCAAGGTGCTCGTCCTCGACCACGGCTACGGCGTGAAGACCCGCTACGGGCACCTCTCGGAGGTGTTCGTCCACCTCGGCGAGCGCGTGGTGCGCGGGCAGAAGGTGGCGGCGGTCGGCAACACCGGGCGCTCTACCGGTCCGCACCTGCACTACGAGGTCCGCGTGAACGGAATCCCCGAGAACCCCCGGAAGTTCATCCTGGAATAGGTCGCGGGGCGCCCCGCCGCCGGTTTGCTTTTGGCTGGCGCGGCATTACCTCACAAGGTAGCCTCCGTTCGCCTGCCGCCGCGGGCCCTGGTGCCGTGGCCGCGGGCGTTTTCGTCTCGCTCGAGCGCTCGGCACGAGGGGAAAAGATGGTCAACTGGGTACTCCGAAAGATAGTCGGCACGAAAAACGAGCGCGAGCTCAAGAGGATGCGGCCCCTGGTCGCCCGCGTCGCCGAGCTCGAGCCGCGCATGAAGGCCTTGCGGCCCGAGGAGATGGTCCGGCTCACCACCCAGTGGAAGGAGGAGGTCGCGAAGGGGCGCTCGCTCGAGGACGTGATGCCGGAGGCCTTCGCGCTCGTGCGCGAAGCGGGGGTGAGGGCCCTGGGGATGCGCCACTTCGACGTCCAGCTCATCGGCGGCATGGTCCTCCACGAGGGCAAGATCGCCGAGATGAAGACCGGCGAGGGCAAGACCCTCGTGGCCACGCTCCCCTGCTACCTGAACGCGCTCGCCGGGCGCGGGGTCCACGTGGTCACCGTGAACGACTACCTGGCGCGCCGCGACGCGGAGTGGATGGGGCGCCTCTACCGCATGCTCGGCCTCCGCACCGGGATCATCGTCCACGGCCTCACCGACCGGGAGCGGCAGGACTCCTACGGCGCGGACATCACCTACGGACAGAACAACGAATTCGGCTTCGACTACCTGCGCGACAACATGAAGTTCCGGCTGCAGGACTACGTGCAGCGCGAGCTCAACTTCGCCATCGTCGACGAGGTGGACTCGATCCTCATCGACGAGGCGCGCACCCCGCTCATCATCTCCGGGCCGAGCGACGAGTCGAGCGAGAAGTACTACCAGGTGAACCGGGTCATCCCCTCCATGCTTCGGGACGTCGACTTCACCGTGGACGAGAAGGCCAAGACGGTGGTGATGACGGACGCCGGCGTGGAGAAGATGGAGCAGAAGCTCAACATCCGCAACCTCTACGACCCCGAGCAGATCGAGTGGCTCCACCACGTGGAGCAGGCGCTCCGCGCCCACCACCTCTACCGCACCGGCGTGGAGTACGTCGTGAAGGACGGCGAGGTCATCATCGTGGACGAGTTCACCGGCCGCCTCATGCCGGGGCGCCGCTGGTCGGACGGCCTGCACCAAGCGGTGGAGGCCAAGGAAGGCGTGAAGATCGAGGCGGAGAACCAGACGCTCGCCACCATCTCCTTCCAGAACTACTTCCGCATGTACTCCAAGCTCGCGGGCATGACCGGCACCGCGGAAACCGAGGCGGAGGAGTTCGCGAAGATCTACGACCTCGACGTGGTGGTGGCGCCGACCAACAAGAGGATGATCCGCCAGGACGCCGAGGACCTCGTCTACAAGACGGAGCGGGAGAAGTTCACCGCCGTCTGCGACGAGATCGTGAAGCGACACCAGGCGGGGCAGCCCATCCTGGTGGGCACGGTCTCGGTGGCGAAGAGCGAGGTGGTCTCCTCGCTCCTCAAGAAGCGGGGCATCACCCACAACGTGCTGAACGCCAAGAACCACGGGCGCGAAGCCGAGATCGTGGCCCAGGCCGGGCGCAAGGGCGCGGTCACCATCTCCACCAACATGGCCGGCCGCGGCACCGACATCCTGCTCGGCGGCAATCCGGAGATGATGGCGAAGCACGAGGTGGGGCCGGAACCGGACGAGCCCATGGACGGGGAGGAGGAGGCCGGCTTCCAGCTCCGCCAGGACGAGTGGGCGAAGAAGCTGGAGGAGCGCACCGCGGCCCTCCGGGCCCAGACCGCCCGGGAGCACGAGGAGGTGGTGGCCAGCGGAGGCCTGCACATCGTGGGCACGGAGCGCCACGAGTCCCGCCGCATCGACAACCAGTTGCGCGGCCGCGCCGGCCGCCAGGGCGACCCCGGCTCCTCCATCTTCTTCCTCTCCCTGGAGGACGACCTGATGCGCATCTTCGGGTCGGAGCGCATCTCCGGGATGATGGAGAAGCTGGGGATGAAGGAGGGGGAGCAGATCGAGCACCGCTGGCTCAGCAAGGCCATCGAGAACGCCCAGCGGAAGGTGGAGGCCCACAACTTCGACATCCGCAAGAACCTGCTCGAGTACGACGACGTCATGAACCAGCAGCGGAAGTCGATCTACCGGCTCCGCCGCATGGTGCTCGGCTTCGGGGCGGGAGTACCGGTCGTCGAGTACGACGAGGATCCGCGGACCCGGAAGAAGACGCGTCAGGAGACGGTCTTCACCTGGGGGGACGCGCGCGAGCACCTCCTCGACCTCTTCGAGGACCTGATCCGGGAGGTTGTGGCCGACTGCTGCCCCGACCAGCGCAAGGACTGGGACCTAGAGGCGCTGGAGGCCCGGGTGCGGGAGCAGTTCGCCGTGGAGATGAAGTTCTCCGAGCCGCCCGTCTCCCGGGTGGGCGAGGCCCGCGCCGCCCTCGAGGAGCAGATCTACCGGGTGGTGGAGAAGGCCTACGGGCAGAAGGAGGCCCTCTTCGGCCAGGACGCCGACGGGGTGCCGCTCTTGCGCCGCTACGAGCAGTACCTCTACCTCCAGGCCATCGACACCCTGTGGAAGGACCACCTCCTGCAGATGGACCACCTCCGCCAGGGCATCGGGCTGCGCGGCTACGGCCAGAAGGACCCGAAGCAGGAGTACAAGAAGGAGGGCTACGAGATGTTCCTGCGCATGACCTGGAACGTGCGTTCCAGCGTGGCCGGGAACATCCTGCGCCTCGTGCCCGCCCGCCAGGAGACGGCCGAGGAGATCGAGCAGAAGCGGCTTGCGCTCGGGAAGAGGCAGCGGGTCATCGAGAGCCACGCCGCCGCCGCGGCGGCCGAGGGCGAGAAGCCGAAGCAGGAAACGGTGGTGCGCTCCCAGCCCAAGGTGGGGCGCAACGACCCCTGCCCCTGCGGATCGGGCAAGAAGTACAAGAAGTGCCACGGGGCCACCGAGGTGACGACCTAGGGCGCGCCCGGGTGCCCCGTTCCCTCCCTCGGCTAGGGCCCTTCCTGCTCCTTCGGGATGGCGTTTCCCGGCTGCGGCGGCAGGTTCAGGAGCTCCTCGGGGCAGAGCTCGCAGATGAAGTCGATGACGTCGCGCGCCGAGACCATGCCGGTGGGCACCCCCCGCTCGTCCACCACCGGGACGTGGCGGATGCGGCTCACGGACATCCGGTTCACGGCGTACGCCACGCTGTCCTTCGCCTGCAGCGCCTCCGGATCCTTCGTCATCACCTTCTTCACCGGAATCTTGGCGAGCCCGCGGGTGCCGAGGGCGCGCTTCAGGAAGTCGCGCTCGGTGAAGATGCCGACGAGCTTCTTCGGCTTCTTGCGCTCGACCACCAGCGCCGCCGAGACCTTCTTCTTGAGCATGAGGGCGACGACCTTCTCCACCGTCACCTCGGGTCCCACCGTCACCGCCAAGTGCTCCCGCCGAAGCTCGGAGATGCGCGTGCGAATCAGCTGGCGGCCGACGTCCTCGTGGCGACCCACCTCCAGCTCGCCCTCGTCCCCCTCGAGGACCTCGATTCCTCCCTCGGAAGACACAACGGCCATGGCTCCCTCCTCTCGCCCCACACACCAGGCGTCCTCCTTTATTCCGCGCCCGGTCCAGGCCGGCGGCAACGCCCCGGAGGGGTAGATCGTGCGCGCTCCCGCCCCCTTTGATCTGGATCGGGTGGTCCGCAGTCACGGGTGGTATGACCTACCACCCTGGAGCTGGGACCCGACCCGGAAGGTGCTCTCGCGACCCCTCGAGCTCTCCGGGGGCGGCGTGGCGACGGCGGAGGTCAGCCCCCGGGGGGACGGGCTCGCCCTGCGCCTCCGCGCGGAAGGGCCGCTCTCGGCGGCCCAGGCGGCCGAGGCCAGGCGGCAAGTGCGCACCTGCCTCTCGCTCGACGAGGACCTCGAGCCCTTCTCGGCGCTCGTGGAGAAGCTCGCCGGGCGACCGGAGGCGCCCGCCCTGCGGCGCGCCCTCTCCCAGGGCGCGGGGCGGCTCTTGCGCTCCCCCACCGTCTTCGAGGACGCCGCCAAGACCCTGTGCACCACGAACTGTTCCTGGGCCATGACCCGGACCATGGTGGGCCGGCTCGTCGCCGAGCTCGGGCGGCCCGGGCCGCTCGGCTCGCGGACCTTCCCGTCCGCGGAGGCGATGGCCGATCAGCCGGAGAGGTTCTACCGGGCCCGGATCCGGGCCGGCTACCGCGCCCCGTTCCTGCGCGACCTGGCGCGCCGGGTGGCCTCGGGCGAAGTGGACCTGGAGGCGCTGCGGGGCGGGTCGATCTCCACGGACGAGATGGAGAGCCGGATCCGCGACCTCGCGGGATTCGGCCCTTACGCGGCGGAGCACCTCCTGCGGCTGCTGGGCCGCTACCGCGGGCTGGCCCTCGACTCCTGGAGCCGGAAGAAGCTCGCCCGCCTGCGGGGAAGGAGGCGCCAGCCCTCCGACCGGACGCTGGAGCGCTGGTTCGCCCCCTGGAAGGAGTGGGCCGGGCTCGCCCTCTGGCTCGAGCTCACCGACGACTGGCACCGAGACTCGCCGACCTGGCCGTGATACGGAGAGGCCATGAAATTCGCGTTCGTCCTCGTGAAGTGCGAGCTCGGGCACCTGGAGGAGGTGGCGAACGCCGTCATGGAGATCGACGGCGTTTCCGAGGTCCACTCCATCACCGGCCCCTTCGACCTGCTCGTGAAGCTCTACGCCGCCACCTACGACGACTTCGGAGACGTCATCCCGGACCGCCTCCAGAAGGTCCCGGGGGTTCGCGAGACGGAGACCTTGCTCGCCTTCCGCGCCTTCAAGGGCGCCCCCTGAAGGCGGGCGGCGCCCGCTCCGGAGAAGGCGGCGATCCCGGTGGCCGCGCGGCCCCGCGCTCGCTGTGCTGTCTCAGCACGTTGTTCATTGAGAGGAAGGGTTCATCCGGCCGCCTTCGTGGCTGAGTGGTGCTGCCAGGCAACCGCTCCCACACGGAGGAAAAACCGGATGAACATTGGTGCGATGGATCGAGGAGGTCGAGGGCGGCGGGGATGACGCTCAGGGCTCGCTCCAGGTCTTCACGACGGCGACGAGGAAGGCGATGGCGAGCGGACCGGCGACGAGCCCGACCGGCCCGAAGGCCGCGAGGCCGCCGAGCAGCGAGAAGAAGACCACCCCCGTCGGGAACTCGATGCCGCGCCGCATGAGGGCCGGCTTCACCAGGTTGTCGGTCATGCCCACCACCAGGGCGCACCAGGCGGCGAGGAAGCCCGCGGCCAGGGCGTGCCCGGTGGCGATGCGGAGGAGGACGAGGGGGATCCAGACGAGCGCCGTGCCCACCACCGGGACGAGGGAGGAAAAGAAGGTGGCGATGGCGAAGAAGAGGGCGTAGGGGACGCCGGCGAGGAGGTAGCCGGTGAAGGCCAGGGCCGCCTGCACCCCGGAGGTGGCGAGCGTGGAGAGCACCACGGAGAGGGCCACCCGGCGCAGGTAGCCGAGGAGCACGGCCGCCTTGCCGGTGGGCAAGGGCAACACCGGCAAGAGCCAGTCCACGAAGCGGCTCCCGTCCGAGAGCAGGAAGAAGAGGGCCACGAAGAAGAGGAGGAGGGTGGCCACCACCGTCCCGGTGGCCTGGAGGACCCCTCCCACCGTGGAGAAGGTGCTCGTGGAGAACGCCTGGGTAACGAAGTCCTCGAGCTCCTGCACCCCGTGCGGGAGGCGGCCGAGCACCTGCACCGCGAACCCCCTCGCCCACTCGGGCAGGTAGGAGGCCAGGGCGAGCACCCCCTTCTCGTCGAGCACCTGCAGGATGAGCCGGACGCCGCTTATGGCCTGGCCCACCACCACCGTTCCGATGGCGGCGATCGGGCCGAGCACCGCCAGGACCGCGAGGAGGGTGACGAGCCCGGCCGCCACGGTGCGCGGGAGCCGGAGCCGCGCCAAGAGCCAGGCCTGCAGGGGCCAGAGGGCGATGGCCACCACCACCGCCAGCAGGAGGAGGGAGGCGAAGGGGCGAACCACGAGCCAAGCGAGCCAGACGGCGAGAGCGGTCAGGAGGACGAGGAAGGAGCGGGAGTCGGACTTCCGGAGCATGGGTTCGTCTCTAGAAGTTGAGGTGTACTCGCTCGGGGGCCACCCCCGCCTCCCGGAGCGTGGCCTTCACCTCGTTGACCATGGCGCTCATCCCGCAGACGAAGGCCACTCCGTCCACCGGCGGCGCGCCGCCGAAGGCGAGGGACCGCGCCACCTCCTGCACCCGCCCCCGCACCCCTTGCCAGGCGTCCTCGGGGCCAGAGGGGCAGAGCACCACCCGGATGCCGTGGCGCTCCCAGTCGAGGTGCTCGCTGCGGTAAGCGAAGTCGCCCCCCCGGCGCTGGCCGTAGAAGAGGGTGATGCGCCCGCACTGGTCGCGTCGCGCCACGAGGTGCTGGATGAGCGCGCGAATGGGGGCGATGCCGGAGCCGGCGGCGAAGAGCAGGATGTCGCGGGCCTCGGCCTCCGAGACCGGGAAGCCCTTCCCAAACGGGGCGGAGACCGAGAGGGAGGCGCCGGGGGCGGCGGCGGCGATGGCCTCGTCGGCGATCCGCCCCCCGCGCTTCACGAGCAGGTCCGCTCGGCCGACCCGGGAGGGGGCGCTGGCCAGCGCGAAGTAGGCCTCGCCGGACGGGGCCTTCACCTTCACCACCTGGCCGGGAGCGGAGTGGCTCGGCCCGAGCGCCCCCAGCGAGAAGCGGATGGCCCGGAGCGTGGCGGTCTCGTCCCAGGCGTCCAGCACCGGCACGCGCTCGTAGGGTGTGGCTAGGGGCGCCATGGCGAGAACCTACCACCAACGTGGATCCCATCCCACGGCGGCGCCCGCCGGGAAGCGCTCCGCTCGCACGCAACCCCGGCGCAAGGCCTCGAGCGGGTAGCGGGTGCCACGCCAAGTCACATGGCCACCCAGGGAAGCCGCGGCGGCGCTGGCGAAAAGCGCCGCCGCGAGGGCCGCCCCCGTCGCCGGGAGGAGCAATCCCTCCGCCCCGGTTCCGCCGGCGAGGCGGCGGGCAGTGGCGGAAACGACGGCCGAGGAGACGAGGACAGCGGCGAGCCCGAGAGCCCGCGAGAGGCCCTCCCCGAACCCGAGCGCCAGCCACGGCCAGAGGGAGAGGCCGGCGAGCGAGGCGGAGGCGAGGAGCGTCAGGGACCAGCGGTATTCGGCGGCGGCGAAGGCGTTCTTGAGGAGCCCGCGCCAAGAGGCGAGAAAGCCGCAGGCCCAGCGCACGGAGACGAGGTCGCCGGCTCGCACCACGCCCTGGCGCACCCCGCTGCGGCGGAGCACGAGGCCGAGCTTCAGGTCGTCCACCGCCTCGAGGCGGAGGGCCCGGTGGCCCCCCGCGGCGAGGTAGGCCTCCCGCAGGACGAGGTTGAAGGCCCCGACGCCGACGAAGCCGGTGGTCTTCGGCCGGCGGAGCTCCCAGGGCTTGAGCCACAGGTTCGCGAAGGTCCCGAAGGCGGCGACGAACCCCCGCTCCCAGAGTCCCGGGGCCACGAAACGCGGCACCGCCGCCAGGTGGCCGAGGCGCCGGGACTCCGCGTAGGCGACCGCCTTCCGGAAGGCCTGGGGAGCGAAGACCACGTCTCCGTCCGTGAACAGGATCCAGCGGCTCGGAGCGGCCGCCACTCCCTTCTCGCAGGCGTGGTTCTTGCCGAGCCAGCCCACCGGGAGTTCGCGCACGTGCACCACCCGCAGCCGCCCCGGCACCTCGGCCGCCAGGCGGTCCAGGATCGCGCCGGTGCCGTCGACGGAGCGGTCGTCGACGGCCACCACCGCGAGGTCGGGGTAGTCCTGCGAGAGGAGCGAGCGCACCGCTCGCTCGACGCCGGCCGCCTCGTCGCGAGCCGGGGCCACCACGGCGAGGCTCGGCCAGCCCCCGGAGGGAGGCTCGGGCGCCACCGCCCCGAGATCGTCGACGAAGCGCTCGCTGCGGAGCGCGAGCCAGGCGGCGCGGATCCAGAAGAGCGCGCAGAGCCCGCTCGCGGCGGCGAACCAGAGCGACGGACCCGCCGTCACCCGGGCCCCGGCTTTCCGCGGCGGGCGCCGCCCTGCGACGCGGCCTTCTCGCCGAGCGCGCCCAGGTCCCCGAGCGGAACCGTCATGCCGTCGCGGGCCGCCAGCACCGGCAGTCCCAGACGCTCGGTCATCTCCCGCGCCATCAGCTCGGGCGCGGCGCGGATGACGGGAATGCCGAAGTGGGTGAGGACCGCCGCCCTGGGCCTCACGGCGCGGACGAGGCGCTCGGCGTCGTCCCAGCCGAGGTGGAGGAGGCGCCGGTCTCCGCCGCGGGGGCGCGTGGCGTTCACGACGAGCAGGTCCACCCCGCCGTAGGCCTCCGGGAGCTCGTCCATCCAGAAGGTGTCGGTGACGTGGGCGACCGAGAGCCCCGGCGATCGCAGCCGGTACCCGTAGGTCTCGGTGCCGTGGTCGTGGGCGAGGGGCGTGGCGAGGAGGAGGCCGGGGGCGAGCTCCACCTCCCCCTTCTCCTCGAGAACCACCCGGCGCTCCGGAAACTCCTGCGCGTAGCGAAACACCACCGGCTCGGTCTCGAGCGCATCCCGGGGGGCGAGAAGGGCGCCGCGCCGCCGCCGCCCCCCCTCCGTCATGGCCTCCACCACCGCGGTGGCATCGCCGCTGTGGTCGAGGTGGCGGTGGGAGACGAGGAGTGCGTCCACCTTCTGCGGGTCGAGGCGAGGGCGGGCGGAGAGCGCCCGCACCAGCGCCCCCGGGCCCGGGTCGACCCAGAGGGTGAAGCCGGAGATCCGCCAGACGAGTCCTCCGGAGTGGCGGAGCTGGGTCGACACCGCGAAGCGAGCCCCGGCCGTCCCGAGGAACTTGAGGGCGTCGCCCGCTAAATCGCTCGCGCCCACAGCGCTTGCCCGACCGCGTCGCGAGGAGGGCCCCGGCTAGAAGGCCACGAGCGCGTCCACCTTGTGGGGGCCGATGCGGCGGCGCCCGTTCAGGAAGGAGAGCTCCACCACGAAGGCGTAGCCGGCCACGTCCGCGCCCTGCCGGGCGATGAGCCGGCCCACCGCCTCGGCGGTGCCGCCGGTGGCGAGCAGGTCGTCGACGACCAGGACGCGCTCGCCCGGGCCCACGGCGTCGATGTGGAGCTCGAGCCCGTCCTCGCCGTACTCGAGGTCGTAGAGCTCCTTGATGGTCTGGAAGGGGAGCTTTCCCGGTTTCCGGGCGATGGCCAGACCCGCGCCCAGCGCGTAGGCGAGGGGGGCGGCGAAGATGAACCCTCTCGACTCGATCCCCACCACCTTGGCGATA
>Ga0335078_10002850_pt1 | contig 26009 bp, 22 predicted proteins | sample Lox_Sample_32_FD_206711 | JGI IMG/M metagenome (GOLD analysis project Ga0335078, IMG submission 206711) | Soil microbial communities from Loxahatchee National Wildlife Refuge, Florida, United States - Lox_Sample_3.2 | ecosystem: Environmental > Terrestrial > Soil > Wetlands | place: USA... | reverse complement strand
GGCGGCCGGGGATTTCGGCGTCAGCTTCGAGCCCGAGGTCGACCTGCCCGGCGTCGCACGGGCGGCCGGCGCCTACGGGGTCACCGTCTCCGACCCCGGGGAGCTGCCCGGGGTGCTCAAGGACGCGCTCGCCGTCGTGCATGGCGGACGCTCCGCCGTGGTCAGCGTGCACCTGCCCCCGGTGTAGCCGTTCGCAGGAACTCCACCGAGCGCCGGACGATGGCGGCCACGTCGCTGGCGCCGTTCCAGAAATGGCTCGCGCCCGGTACCAGCTCCAGTTCGACCCTCGCCCCGGCCGCGCGGAGCGCCCCGGCCAGCCGGACGCTCTGCGCCGGCGGCACCAGGTCGTCGGCGGCGCCGTGCATCAGCAGGATCGGCGGCGCGTCGGCGCTGGCGTGGGCCACCGGGCTGGCCTGCTGGGCCAGGTAGGGCACCGACCCGGCCGGGGCGCCAAGGAGCTGCGCCTCGCGGGAGCCGGGCCCCGGATCGGGTTCGCCGCCGGCCTCCGCCACGTCGGACGGCAGCCCGGCCAGGTCGGTGACCGGGAACCAGGCGACCGCGCCCTGTACCTGGGGGCTGGGCACCTTGCTTCCGGTGAGGGCGGCCAGGAGCGCGAGGTGGCCGCCCGCCGAGTCGCCCCAGCAGTACACGCGGCCCGCGTCCAGGCCGTACGAGGCGGCGTGGTCCCTGACCCAGCCGATCGCGGTGCGCACGTCCTCCAGCGGCGCCGGGAACAGCGCCTCGGCGCTGAGCCGGTAGTCGATCGCCGCCACCGCGAAGCCCTGCGCGGCCAGCCCGTCGTAGAAGCCCGCTCCCACCGCGGGCAGCGGCTCGCGGCGCGAACCGCGCCGCCACCCGCCGCCGTGCACGTGGACGATGACCGGCACCGGTCCGCCGGCCTCGGGCCCAAGGGGCAGGTACAGGTCGAGCTCCAGCGGCCGGTAGCCGAGCACCTCGCCGTACACCAGGTCAGGCACCCGCCGGGCGGCCGGCCTCATTCGGCCGCAAGCTGCCCGGACAGCTTGCGGAACTCGCCGCCCTGCATGATCGCGAGCAGGTTGCCGGTGTCCTGCAGCACGGTGACGTCCTGCGCCGGCTCGCCGCGCACCACCAGGAGGTCGGCCAGGTAACCCGGCGTCAGCAACCCGACCGGCAGGTCCATCAGCTGGCCGCCGAACTGCGTGGCCGCGCGCAGCGCCTCGGCCGGGGAGTAGCCGAAGAGCCTGACGAAAAGCTCCAGGTCCCGCACGTTGCGCCCGATCGGGTTGTTCGGGAAGCCGTAGTCGCCGCCTGGCAGCACCCGCAGCCCCCGCTTGCGCAGTTCCGGGTAGAGCTCGGTCATCGCCCGCAGCGCCCGCACCGATCCCATCTTCTCCGCCATCGCGGTGTCGATGCCGTACTCGGCGCCCTCGTACACGTTGGCCCACATGATGCCGACCGCGGGGGAGAGGAAGATGGACCCCTTGTGCTCCTCCAGCTCCTCGATCGCCTCGGCGTCGGCGTAGGTGCAGTGGTAGACGGACCGGAACCCGCTGCGAACCGCCAGCTTGATCGACTCCGGCGCCTGGGCGTGGCAGTTCAGCCAGATGCCGGACTCGCGGGCCTGCTCCCCGGCGGCCCGGGCTTCCTCCGGGCTGTACTGGGTGATCATCGAGCCGCCCTCGACGAAGACGTCGTCGTTGCTCATCAGCAGCTTGACGGCGTCGAAGCCGATGGCGGCCTGCTCGCGGATGAACTCGCGCACCGCGTCCGGGCCGGTCTTCTTCGGCTTCGGGCCGTCCGGGCCCATCTGCACCGGGTTGTTGTCGCGCTCGAACGAGGCGGCTCGCATCCGCGGGCCTGGTGTGGCGCCCGCGGCGATCCGGTCGCGGAGCCGCACCTCGGTCGGCACGGGCGTGAGCGAGCCGGCCGAGTAGGAACTGGTGAAGCCGGCCTCGAGCAGGATCTTCGCGTTCCGCTCGGCGATCGCGAGGTGCTCGTCCGGCGTCGGCATGCGGCGGAAGAAGCTGACGTCGAGCGGCGGGTTGAACGACGGATCGATGTGCCCGATCGCGGACGGGAATGTCAGGTGCGAGTGGGACTCGACCAGGCCGGGCATGACCGTCGCGCCGGCGCAGTCCACCACCTGGTCGCCGGCTTCTCTGTCCGTTATGGCGGTGCCGCCGCCGGCCCGCGGGCGCACGCTCTCGATGCGGTCGCCCCGGACCACGACGTCGGCGGGCACCGCCGGGGTGCCGGTACCGTCGAAGACCTGCCCGCCGGTGAAGAGGATCCGGTTCTGGCTCACTGTTTTCTCCCTTGATGCACGTTCAGCCCCGGCGGTCATGGACGTTCAGTCCCGCCGGATCGGACGTCAGGTAGGCCGCGAAGCGGCCGGACGGGTCGCGCCGCGCGCGGATCGCGGCCAGGCGGCGGTACGCGCCGTCCGAAAGGAACCGGTCCTGCCGCCGGGTGAAGTCGGTGTCGCCCAGGTAGACGCCGGCGCCGTGCACGGCCAGCGCGGCCGTCCGGCGGTGCACCCAGTCGGTGTACCTCGCGTCGTCGGCCGGGTCGGTGTAGATCGCGTACGTCGCCACGTACACCTCCGCCTGCACCGAGAAGGCCATGTCGGGGAGCTCGCGGCGGGGTGCCCACCCGTACCAGATGGAGAACGAGTGCTCGGTGTCCAGCTCGCTCCACAGCGCCTGCAGTATCGGGGCCAGGACGCGGGCCGGCGCGTCGGTCCACGTGCAGTCCACGACGTACCGGTGGCCCTCGGGGTTCTGCGTCGTCTGCGCCGCGTTCTCCGCCAGCACGCTGGTCCGGCCCTGGACGTACCCGAGCTCGCGGCCGGCCAGCGGGCCGTCCTGGAGCGGCGCGAGCAGCCCGAGCGCTTCGGCGTCCGACCCGGCCATGACCGTCGTGTGCAGCAGCAGGACCGTCCCGTCCGGCCGCGTCGTGCCGTCGTGCAGCGGAACGTCCGGCAGCCGGGTGGCCGCGACCACCGGTTCCACGCGCCGGTCGAGCCGGGGCAGCACGTCGTGCAGCCAGGTGAGCAGTTCCACCGTGTCATCGAGGCGGAACACCCAGGTGTCGTGCCACATCGCGGGCGGCGCCTGGTACGTCTGCAGGAAGAACCGCGTGATCACCCCGGGGAAGCCCGGGCCGGCGCCGCGGGCCGCCCACAGCAGGTCGGGGTTCTGCCCGGCGTCGGCGTGGACGAGCGTGCCGTCGGCCGTGACCACGTCCAGGCCCATCACGCTCTGGCAGGCCCATCCGCGCGCCCGGCTGTCCCAGCCCTGCCCGCCCTGCAGCAGGAAGCCGCCCAGGCCGACCGACGCGCAGTGGCCGCCGGGGAACGCCCGGCCCCGTTCGGCCAGGAACGGCGCGAGCTCCAGGCCGCCCTGCACCGCGGGCCGCGCCGAGACGACCCCGGTGGCCGGCTCGTAGCTGATGTCCCGCATGCCGCCCAGGTCGATCAGCAGGGCGTCGTCGTGCAGGCTCCACGCCGCCCACGAGTGCCCGCCGGAGCGTACGCTGACCGGCCATCCGCGTTCGGCCGCCAGCCGGACGCCCTCGATCACGTCGTCGTCGTCCGCCGCGAGCAGTACCGCCGCGGGGAACCGGTCCGGCCGGCGCGCGTTGAAGATGCGGCCGACGCGGGCCTGCTCGTACCCGGGCTCGCCGCGCAGGACCAGGCGCCCGGCCAGCCGGTCGCGCGCCCCGGTCAGCTGCTGTCCGGCCGTCATCCCACCACCGCCGCGCCGCCGTCGACGGGAATGTTCGCCCCGCTCACGTGGCACGCCTCGTCCGAGGCGAGGAACAAGATCGCCTGGGCGACATCCTCCGGCTGCCCCCACCGGCCCAGCGGCACCCGGGCGGCGATGCTCGCGGCCGGGCCCTCGGGGTCCCGCAGCAGCGGTGCCGTCTGCGGGGTCTCGGTCATCGCCGGGCTGACGGCGTTGACCCGGATGCCGTGCGGTCCCCCCTCCACGACCAGCTGGTACGTCAGCGCGAGGACGCCGCCCTTGGCGGCGCCGTGCGCGTTCTGCGGCATGAAGAACGCGCCGCGCGAGGCCGTGATGGACGCGACGTTGACGATCGAGCCGCCCCCGCCGGCCACCAGATGCGGCCAGGCCGCGCGCGTGACGAGAAAGACGATGTCGAGCTCGTTGCGGATGGTGAACGACCAGTCGGCGAAGGACAGCTCGCCGATGGGGCCGAACCGGATCGCCGACGCGTTGTTGACCAGGATGTCGATCCCTCCGGCCAGGGCTACGGCGGCATCGACCCACCGCCGGGCGCCCTCCTCCGAGGCCAGGTCGACCGGGGCGATCGCGTCCATCCGCCCGCCGCTGGCCCGCGCCAGCGCGACGGTCTCATCGGAGGTTTCCTGGTGCAGGTCGCAGCCCACGACGTGAGCGCCCTCACGCGCGCAGAGCAGCGCCGTCGCCCGCCCGATCCCGCCGCCAGTGCCAGAGATGAGCGCCCGCTTGCCCTCCAGCCGTCCCATGGACGACGCCTCCGATCGGCTGTAGTTTACGTCTAGCATATTCACTCTATGGAAGTTAATATCTCACAGTGAGAGTTGATCCGACAAGGCTTCCCCGGGAGAAGGTGAAGGAATGCCGAACCGGGTGCTCGGCCTGGGCTGCGGTCAGCCCCACGGCAGCGCGGAGATCCTGCTGAAGGCGGCGCTGCGGGCGGCCGAGGATGAGGGCGCCGATGTCGAGCTCGTGCGGCTCGACGAGCTCCGTCTGCCCAGCGGCACCGCGGAGAGCGCGGAGCCGGACGACGCGTGGTGGCTGTGGGAGCGGCTGGTCGAGTGCGACGGGCTCATCGTGAGCACCCCGATCATCAGCCGGACGGTGGCCGCCCGGCTCAAGCTGCTCGGTGACCGGCTGCTCGGGCCGAACGCCGACGCCGCCATCATCGAAGAGCTGCTGGCGCTGCGGAGGGAGGGACGCGAGCCTGCCGTTCCCTTCCGGGTGGACGAGCGGGTGCTGAAGCCCCGGGTGGCCGGCTTCCTGGCGGTGGGCGGCTCGCTGACGTCGCAATGGAAGACGCTGGCGCTGCCGATGATGCACGCGACCACGTTCTCCATGCACATCGCCGTCGTCGACCAGGTGCAGTTCGAGGGCGCCGGCACGCCGCGCTCCGTGGTGCTCGACCAGGCGGCGATCGACCGGGCGGCGGTGCTCGGGCGCAACGTGGCCAGCCAGCTCGGGGTGCCATTCGACGAGGCGCGCTACCTGGGGCCGCCGGGGCTGTGCCCGGTGTGCCACCTCGACGTGGTCGTCCTGCGCGGCGCGGACGTGGAGTGCGCCACCTGCGGCGCGCGTGGCGTGCTGGCACCGGACCCGCGGGTGACCTGGACGGACCTGTCGGCCTCGGTCATCTCCATGGACGAGAAGCGCGCCCACGCCGCCGAGATCCAGGAGACGGCCGAACGCCACCTCAAGGTACGCGCCGAGATCGAGGAGCGCGCCCGGCCGTTCGAGACGTACGACCCGGTGGTGCGGCCGGAGCGCGTCTCGACCGCGGACTGACTACCGTCACCCGGTCAGCCGGATTGCGCAGTCCAGGTCCAGCGCTCGACAGGCTCGTCGGAGGTCTCGAAGCTGCCGATCCCCACGCTGGTCGACCGCCCTAAGGCCTCCGCGCACTACCTGCGGAAAGATTTCACCGGACAGGCCAGACGCTGTGCACGGCCGGAGATCTGTTCTGCGTCGAGTGGTCCGCTCAGCCTCTAGGTGAGATCCCCGTCCAGCGGTGCCTCCCGGGCTCTACGACGCGCTGCTTCCCGCCGGGCAGGACCACAGACGCCGTGGCCCCCGCAGGGACAAGTACGTCCAGTGTCATCGACCCGTTGCCGAGACTCCAGGCCACCTCGATCGGACCGAACGGCCCGATGTGACGTGTCATGGCCGAGCTGATGCCGCCGCCTGGTCTCGGCCACACCTCGAAGGTGCGGTACCCCGGCGCGGTCGAGCGCAGGCCCGCGACGTAACGGTGCAGGAACGTGGCAACCGCGCCCTTGCTGTAATGGTTAAGCGATCCGTGGGGGAGGCCGTGCTCGTCGACGCCGTCCCATTCCTCCCACATCGTCGTCGCGCCCCGGTCCACCATCGTGAGCCAGGATGGCGGCGTGTCCTGGCGCAGGAGTTCGTACGCGGTGCCGAGGTACCCGTTGTCGGCGAGCACGGGCAGCAGGTGGGCCGTCGACAGGAAGCCGGTCGCGAGGTGCCCGCCCGCCAGGCCGATCAGCTCGGCCAGCCGCTCCGAGACGGCGGCCGTCAGCTGCTCGGGCACCAGTCCGAACGCCAGCGCCCGCACGTGCGAGGCCTGGGTCTGCACGGCCAGTGTTCCGTCCGGGCGGACGAACTCCCGCCGCCAGGCGTCGAGCGCGCCCTCCGCGATGAGGTGGTACCGGCGCCACTGGTCCTCGGGCAGCCCGAGGACCCCGGCGGCCCGCACGACGGTCGCCGCCGAGCGGTACAGGTAGGCCGTCGCCGTCTCGGACTTGTCCGCCCGCGCGAACGCGGGGAAATCGGTGATCACCGCGCCCGGCTCCAGCCACTCGCCCCAGTGGAAGGCGGTGTCCCACAAGTATCGCTCGTGGGCGGCGGGCTCGGGCCGCGCCGCCGCCCTGGCCGGGTGCCGTCCGCCCGCGGCCGCGGCCGCCGCGAACCGGACCCAGGCCGTCATGGCGTCCCACGTCTCGCGCAGCAGCGAGACGTCCCCGTAGGCCTCGTAGAGATCCCAGGGGGCGGATACCACGACATCGCCCCACCCCGCCGAGCCGTGCAGCGCGCCGAACGGCCCGTCGAAGCCCTCGGCGGGCGGGCAGGGCGAGATGTTGGCCACGCACCCGTCGGCCCGCTGGTCGAGCATCACGTCGCCCAGCCACTTGCGGGTGAAGGCGAGGATGTCGTACAGGTACGCGGCCGTGGGCGCGAAGATCTGCCAGTCTCCCGTCCAGCCCGCGCGCTCACGCTGCGGGCAGTCGGTCGGGATGTCGCACATGTTCGACCGCAGCGACCACACCACCGCCTCGTGGAGCCGGCTGATGCGCTCGTCGCTGCACTCGAACCAGCCGGTCCGGCGCAGGTCCGAGTGAACCACGACCCCGGTGACGTCGTCGGGATCCAACGGCCCCGGGCGGCCCTCTATCCGGACGTACCGGAATCCGTGCGTGGTGAACCGCGGCTCGAACACATCGCCGTCGCCCGCCGGGATGACCTCGTCGACCTGGCCCAGCGGCAACGGCCCGGGGACGATGGGCAGGTCCACGTCGAGGTGCGCCGTCGTCAGGTCCCCCTCGCGGTCGAGCCACTCGCCGTGCGACAGCGTCACCCGGCTGCCCGCTGGCGTTGATGGTCCGGGTCGTGCCAGCCGCACCCACCCGCTGAAGTTCTGCCCGAAGTCCACCACGAAGGCGCCCCCGTGGCGCACAGGGCGCACGGCGACGGGCCGGATCTGCTCCACCCGCCGGACCGGGGGAGCGATCGAGCGGACGACCGCCACGCTGACGTTCCGCGGGACGGCCCGGCCCCACGACCGGTCGTCGAACGGCACCTCGTGCACGGCCTCCTCGAGCCGCTGGCGGTCCTCCCGCTGGCCGCCGATGAGGTCGGCCGCGGTGATGTGCGAAGGCGCGACGCGCCAGCCCGGATCGCTGGCCGCCACGATCTGCCAGCCCGGCCCGGTTCGCACCTCGAGCTGCGCGCGCAGCGCAGTGTCGTCCCCGTACTGGTCCGCCGCCCGCGGCAGCCCGACCTGGCCGCGGTACCACCCGTCGGCCAGTATGACGGCGAGGACGTGGCGCCCCGGTCGCAGCAGGGACGTGACATCGTAGGCCTGGTACTGGACGCGCCGCCGGTACTGGGTGTAGCCGGGCGTGAGTTCGGCATCGCCGACGCGCCGCCCGTCCACGAACGCCTGGTACAGGCCGAGCGCGGTGACATAGAGCCGGGCCTCGGCGGACGCGGGAACCTCGACGAGTGTCCTGAGCCAGTAAGCCGGCCGCGCCCCCGGGGGCCCTGGTGCGGCGTCGACGCCGATCCACCAGGCCGCCGCCCAGTCCTGCTCCCCGAGCAGGCCGGACTCGAGCCTGACCGGCTCGCTCCACTCGCTCTCGCCCAGGTCGGTCCACACCTTGACCTGCGCCCTGGCCGAGCGCCTCGGGCGGTCGAAGAGGGGCAGCCGGACGAACGACTGCGTGGCGTCGACCACCCGGCCGGTGTCGAAGCCATCGTCCGTGCGCAGCCGGTAGGCGTGCTGCACCGCCGATCCCTCCGGCAGCCACCAGCACAGCGCCGGTTCGTGCCTGCGGCCCAGGGCGTCCCCGCCGATGATCTCAGCCCACACGTACGCGGGCCTGGCGGACCCGGGATTCTCAGGCAACCGGGTGGTGGACGTCGTGCTCCTCGCCGTTGGACCCGGTACCGCTGGGCCCGGCGCCGCTGGTACCTGGCACCACTGTCGCGGTCTCCCGGGTCCCTGAGCCCCCTGTGGTGCGGCCCGGGAGCCGCTTCCGGTACTCCGCGGCCACGCGGTCCTGGAGCTTCGCGAGCGCCACCGCCGGGCCCTTGCCGGTCGAGGTGCTGGTAATGCCGTCCGGGTTCTGCACGGCGGTCAGCACCAGCGCGACGCCGGCCACGATCGCCTGGTACTTGCCCACGTTGAGGTGGATGTTGAGGAAGGTCACGAACAGCCCCGCGGCGGAGAACATGATGCCCGCCACGGCCGCCCCGGCGATGCGCCCGACGCCGGCCACGAACACGATCGCCAGCAGGCTGATCGACGTGAACGCCGCGAAGCTGTCCGACGTCAGCTCGCCCTGCATGTAGCCGGTCAGGGCACCGCCGATGCCGGCGATGAACGCGGCGAGCGCGAACGCCATGAGCTTGCCCTGGGCGACGTTGATCCCGACCGAGCCCGCCGCGCGCTCGTTGGAGCGGATCGCCAGCAGCATGCGCCCGGCCGGCCCCCGCCTGAGCCGGGCCACGAGCAGCCCGAGCAGGATCACCACGACGAGCACCAGCACGCCGAAGATCACCGTGGGATAGGCCCGGCCCTGGCTGATCCCCAGGTTCAGCCCGGGCAGGCGCGGCGGCCGGATCGGCAGGCCTGCGGTGCCGCCGGTGAAGGACTGGCTGTTGAACACCACGGCATCCATCGCCGCGGCGAACCCGAGCGTCACCACGGCCAGGTTCACGCCGCGCAGCCGCAGCGCCGGCAGGCCGATGATCAACCCGACGGGCACCGCGCACAGGCCGGCCAGGATCAGCGAGAACGGGAAGCCGATGCCCCAGTTGCCGGAGATGTGCCCGAGCATGAAGCCGCCGATGCCGGCCAGCGACATCTGGGCCAGCGACACCTGGCCCACGTAGCCCGTCAGCACGACGACCGACAGGGCGATGCACGTGACGGTCAGCGATGAGATGAAGGCGAAGCGCAGGACACCGGTCAGCACCAGCAGCAGGACCAGGCCGGCCGCGAAGCAGGCGCCGGCCGTGGGCAACGGCGCGCGCGGGCGGCCGACCGAGGGGTTGCGCTCGGCGGTATCCCCGCCGCGTGCCAGCACGGAGCGCGAGCGGAGGGCCATCACCACGATGATGACGACGAACGGGACCGCATCCGACAGGCCCTGCTGGGGCAGCCAGGTCCAGACGGTGATGAGCTTGCTGATCTCGGACTGGGCGCAGCCGATCAGCAGGCCGGCCAGCGCGGTGATCCAGAACGACTCGAACCGGCCGACCAGCGCGGCGGCCAGGGCCGGCACCACGAACAGGGTGTAGGAGGTGGGGTCGAGGCTAGCGACCGGGGCGATCATGATGCCGGCCGCGCCCGCCAGGACCGTGGCGATCACCCAGTTCTGGCCCGCGACGCGGTTGGCCGAGATGCCGGTTAGCGCGGCCCCCCGGTCGTTCTCCGCGCCGGCCCGGGTGGCCAGGCCGAACCGGGAGAACCGGTAGGTGAGCGCGAGCGCGACCGAGATGATGACGACCACCCCGGTGAAGAACAGCCGGTCCTCAGGGAACGTGACGTGGGAGATCGACAGCGGGGCACTGGGGAAGATCGGGTTGGTGGCGACGGGCTCGGTGCTGTAGTTGAGGACCGCGATCGCTTCCAGGGCGAGCATGACGCCGACCGACGCGCAGACCCGGGTGAGCTGCGAGGCGCCCCGGAGCGGCCGGTAGACCAGCACATACAGCACGAGCCCGAGGATCGCCGCGTACACCAGCGAGATGACGATCGCGAGCGAGGTGGTGAGCCCGGCGCCGCCGTTCAGCGAGATCTGGTGCGGGATCAGCACCACGGGCAGCTCGAGCTGCCCGAAGCTCCGGAGGTTGATGAAAACGTAGGCGATGAACATCGCCACGGCGCCGTGTGCGAAGTCGACCACGCCCGCGCTGCGGTACTTGAGGACGAGCCCCTGGCCGAGGATGGCGTAGGTGGCGCCGGAGCCGAGGCCGAGGATCAGGAAGAGGAAGTAGCTGGACATGGTGTCTCGTTCAAGTCTCGTTCGTATACGCGGCAGTGCCCGGGTCCGCCCGGGAGCGGGCGGACCCGGGCGTGGTCATCAGCCGTTGATGCCCGGGAAGTAGCCCTTCGAGGTCACCCATTCGTTCGGGTTCGGCTGGGTGATCGTCGTGTTCTGGACCTGGTTCATCAGGTAGTAGTCGTTGCAGATCGCCGGTGCGCCCTTCATCGCCTGCCCGTTGCACGTGTACGGGTGCGACAGGAAGTTCTGGTGGGTGCCCGTCTTGAACGCGGCCAGGATGGTCTGGGTCGTCGGCGTGCCCGAGATCGTGCTCAGCACCTGCTGGACGTTCATCACGGTGGCGAAGCCGGCCGTCGAGATCGAGTCGATCAGCGTGCCCGGCGCGGCCCACTTCTTCATCGCCGCCTGGAACAGCTGCGCCTGCGGGCTGCTCCCGCTCTGCAGCAGGAACGGCGAGGCGATGTACATGCCGTTGGCTCCGCCGGCGGAGGCCTCGAGCACCGGCGGCGCGCCGCACGGGTCGATGCCCATCAGCTTGCCGGTGTAGCCGACGGTCTTCAGCGACTTCAGCATGTTGCCGCAGCCGTTCGGGACGTCGACGTAGGCGAGTTCCGCGCCGCTGCTCTCGACCAGGGCCGCCTGCGGGCTCGGGTCCGGCGACGTCGGTGACAGGGGGATGTACTTGATCGTCGTCACCCCGGCGGCCTTGAACACCGGCGTGATCTGGGGAATGATCGACTCGCCCTGGGGATTGCTGAAGTACACCAGCGCGACGCTCTTGACGCCCAGCGTCTTGCCCGCGTACACGGCCGCGGCGGCGTTGTCGCCGACGCTGACCGACCAGAACTGGATGGAGTTCGACGCGGTCATGGGGACCGGGGTGAACGGGATGCCGCCCAGGTAGGCCAGGCTGGCGTGCTGGTAGATCGGGATGGAGGCGGGCGCGCCGACGTCGGCCGCGCCGAGGATCGCCATCGGGTGATCGGCCACGAGCTGGTTGGCGCACCGCGCCGCGGTGGCCGGCGTGCCGTCGCCGGTGCACTCGTCGATCTGGATGGGGTGACCGTTGATGCCGTTGAGGTAGTTGTTGACGTAATCGACGGCGGCGATCGCTCCCTGGCGCGCCTCAGGGAAGGTGACCGCGCCGGTCTCGTCGCTGATCATCCCGAAGACGTACGGAGTGCCGGTCGCCTTCTTGGGGGTGCCGAACACCGAACCGCTGGCCGCGGCGGCCGTCGTGCTGCCGGACGTGGGCGAACTCGAACTGCCCGAACCGCTACCCGAACCGCTACCCGAGCTGCTCGAGCTGCAACCTGCCGCCGTCAGCGCGATCACGGCGAGTGCCGCCGCGCTGACCGATCTAAGACGTTTCATCCTGTGCTTCTTTCGTGATGGTGGAATCCTTCGGTCAGGGTCTGGCCGGGAGCGGCCTTCTCAGGCGGCCGTCTCCCCGAGGTAACTGGCGGCGAGCAGCTCGCGCCGCTCGCGGAGTTCGGCGGCGGCGCCCTCGAGCCCGATCCGGCCGTGCGTCAGGACGTAGGCGCGATCGGCGACATCCAGCGCCAGCGCGACGTGCTGCTCGACGAACAGCACGCTGGTGTCCAGCTGGTCCGCCGCCCGGCGCAGGATCGGGATCAGGCGCTCGACGATCACCGGAGCCAGGCCCAGGCTCATCTCGTCGACGAGCAGCAGCCGCGGCCGGGCCACCAGCGCCCGGCCGACGGCCAGCATCTGCTGCTCGCCGCCGGACAGCAGGCCCGCCTTGCGTCCCAGGCACTTGCGCAGCTCGGGAAGCATCTCCAGCAGTTCGTTCTCCTGGCTGCCGCCCCTTCGTCCCCGCCCGCCCGCCAGCCGCAGGTGCTCCCGGACGGTGAGCCCGGGGAACAGGGCGCGGCCCTCGGGTACCAGCGCGAGGCCCCTTCGGGCGAGCAGGTGGGCCGGCGTGCCGCCGGCGTTCTGGCCTGACAGCTCGACCGTGCCCGAGATCGGGCGGTTCAGGCCGGCGATCGTCTCCAGGGTCGTGGTCTTCCCGGCGCCGTTCGGGCCGAGCAGGGCCACTACCTCACCCGGGCGTACCTCCAGGTTGAGCTCGCGGACCACCGGGATCCCCCGGTAGCCGGCGGACAGGCCCTTCACGACCAGCGCGTGGCCGGACGTGCTCGGGTCAGTGGCCGGTGCCTGCATGGTGTCCTCCCAGGTAGGCCTCGATCACACGCGGGTTGTCGCGGATCTCCGCCGGGGTCCCCTCCGCGATCTGCCGGCCGAAGTCGAGAACCATGAGGTGGTCGCACACGGACAGGACGAGCCCCATGTCATGGTCGATGAGGAAGACCGTCACGCCGTGCTCTTCCGGCAGCGTCCGCAGCCGGCGCCCCAGCTCGGCGCTCTCGTCGGTGTCGAGCCCCGCCGCGGGCTCGTCGAGCAGGACCAGCCGGGGCTGGCGGGCCAGCGCCCGGCCGATGCCTACCAGCTTGCGCTGGCCGAGTGAGATCTGCGACGGGTACCGGCTTGCCACATCCTCCAGGCCGCAGACCGAGATGGCCCAGTCCACGCCGGTCCGGTCCGGCGGGCGGTGCGGCAGGAAGAGGTCCCGCAGTGCCGAGGCGACGGTCACGTGCTCGCTCGCCACGAGCAGGTTCTCCTCGACGGTGAGGTCGTCGAACAGCTCGACCGACTGGAACGTCCGCGCGAGACCGAGACGCGCTCGCCGGTAGGGGCGCAGGCTGCCGATGTCGCGGCCGCCGAACACGATCCGCCCGGCGGCGGGCCTGGTGTATCCGGTCAGGGCGTCCACCATCGAGGTCTTGCCGGCGCCGTTGGGGCCGATCAGCCCGTAGATGGTGCCCTCGGTGAGCTGCAGGTCGACGTCGGAGACGGCCACGACCCCTCCGTAGGTCACGCGCAGGCCGGCGACGTCGAGCAGCGGCTGTCGTGCGGGCGGTGCGGGCATGACCCTCCCTAACTTTCACATCATGAAAGTTATTTTCATTTCGATTACGTTACGGGATGCGGGAGCGGTTGTCTACCCTTCCAGGTCACGAATTGGCGACACCCGGGGCGTGAGCCACGTCCGTGCTGGCTAGGCCGACCAGGACTTTTCCAGGCCCTTGACCAGGGCCACGATGCAGTCGTGCAGCGGCGTGGGGACGCCTGCGCGCCGTCCCTCGGCGGCCACGCCGCCGTTGAGGACGTCGACCTCGGTCGCCCGGCGCGCGAGGACGTCCTGCAGCATGCTGGGCTTGTGGTCATAGGCCTCCGCGATGGCCTCGTCCACTGCCTCACCCGGCGGGCGCAGCAGCACGATCCCGGCCCGCTCGCAGACCGCCATCGCCTCCGCGACCAGCCCGTCGACCTGCCGGCGCAGCCCGGCGTCGGTGCAGACACGGCCTACGCAGAGCCCGGTCAGCGCGGCCAGCGGGCTCGTCGCTGAGTTGAAAATCACTTTCGTCCACTGCGGGCCCCGGGCATCGTCGAGCGCGTGCGTGCGCAGCCCGCCCTCGGTGAGCAGCCGGGCCAGCCGCACGATCTCACCCATCGGCGCCGGCCGGGGCTCGAACGGCCCGAACCACGAGTCCCCCGGTGCGTCGTACCGGACGACGCCGGGCGCCACTACCGCACCGGCCGTGATGATGCTCCCGCGGATGACGCGCGGCACGAGCCCGGCGATGACCTCTTCGTTCCCGAGCCCGTTCTGCACGCTGACCACGGCGGCATCCGCTAGCGCCGCCCGTGCGCCCGCCACGGCCGCCCGGGTGTGCAGCGCCTTGGTGGCGACGAGCCCGAAGTCGCAGGCGGGCAGGTCACGGCCGTCGGTCCTGGCGCGGACCTGGGCGGTGAAGTTCGCCAGTCCGGTGACCCGCAGTCCCCGCGCTTGTATCGCGTCGACGTGCTCGGCCCAGGGGTCGACGGCCCACACCTCGACACCCGGAACGCGCGCGAGGTGCGCGGCGTACAGGCTCCCGATCGCGCCGCAGCCGATGACGGCGACGCGGACTGCGGCGCTCCCCGGGGCCGGGCCGGCGTCCCCGCTGGTCATGACCCGTCCAGTACGGCCCGGGCGATGTCCTGGCAGACGGCAGGGTCATCGCCGCCCACGCCCAAGCCGGCTACCACGCCCCCGTCGCCGCGGACCGGCAGGCCGCCGGGCAGGCCCGATACCGGCGGCACCACCAGTGCCGCGACCGCGTCGGCCTGGCCGAAGCGGGCGCCGAGATTCCCGCTGCCGCAGCCGAAGAGCGCCGCGGCGCCCGCCACCGCCTGCGCGATGGCCACCCCGCCGGCCGGGGCGCCGTCCATCAGGTCCTGCTGGATCGGATCACCGCCGCGGTCCACCACGGCGGCCGCCACCCGGATACCGCGCCGCGCCGCCTCGTCCATGGCGGCGTCGCAGAGCGCCTTCGCCCAGTCGAGCTGGGCCTGGCGGCTCGCCGGGGGCGCGGGCGCCATGCCGAGGCTGTCGGCCGGGTCGACGACCAGGTCGCCGAAGCGCTGTTCCCACCGCTTCTGGTCGTCCCCGTGCTGTCCCGCGTACGGGATGCCGAGGGCGTAGGCGATCAGCAGGTCCTCGGGGTTGGCCGGCCTTCCGTCCGCGCTCACCACGCGCGGGTCCACGCCGTCCAGGAAGAACGGGCTCACCGTCGCGCCCGAGGCCGCGATGCCGGCCACCACCACGCCGTCGACGCGGACCGGCATCGCGCCCGCGCCGGGGAACAGCGCCTCCGGGGACGCCTGGGTGAACCCGGCGGCGACCGGCGGGGCGATCGTGGTCATCCGGTGCAGGTGCTCTGAGCTCGGGATCTGCTGCGTCGCGGAGATCCAGGCCTTGGACCGCGCCCGGGCCATGCCGCCAGGTCCCCCGGTGTCCATCCGCGACGCCGTGAGCAGTGTCCCGGTCGCCCCCACCACGGCGACCGCCCCGCGCAGCCCGAGCTGCTCGGCCTTGTCCACGGCGCGCTGCACCAGTGCCCGGGCCCCGGCCAGGCCGAGGTCCCCCGGATGCGGACCCTCCGACCCGGCCATGGCTTACGCTCCGACCATGTTGTAGCCGCCGTCCGCCACCATGTACCCGCCGGTCATGTGCGAGGCGTCGTCGGTCCCGAGGAACAGGGCCGTGCCCGCGAGCTCGGCGGGCCCCGGGATCCTCCCCATCGGGGTGAGCGACCGGAGCTGGTCGCCCCGGCCGGACTGCCAGTCCTTGCGGCCCAGGGTGGCCTCGGTCTCGATGAACCCCGGGGCGAAGACGTTGACCCGGACCGTCGGCGCGAACGCGTGCGCGTACGACTTGGTCAGGCCCAGGATCCCGTACTTCGCCGCGGCGTACTGCGGCGCCCTCGCGCTGCCGCGGACGATGACGGTCGACCCGATGTTCACGATGGCCCCATGCCCCTGGTCCAGCATCCGCGCGCCGAACTCGTGGACGCAGAGCATCGTGCCCTTGATGTCGACGGCGAGGACGTGGTCGATCGAGGATTCGGTGATGTCGCGCCATGACATCTGCTCGCGGGCCACGTCGCCGACGTTGTTCACCAGGACGTCGACGCCGTCCAGCCGTTCGAAGGCGGCGCCGGCCATCGCCTTGACCTGCTCCCAGTCGACGATGTCGGCCTGGAGCAGCACGGGCGTGCTGCCCTCCGCCGTCACCCGGTCGGCCGTCCGCTTGGCCCCTTCCACGGAGCTGCGGTAGTGGACGCCGACGGCGCGGGCCCCCTCCTGGGCGGCGCGTACCGCGATCTCGGCGCCGAAGCCGGTGCCAGCGCCGGTGACGACAACCGACCGGCCCTCGAAGCGGCGCGGTACGGGAACGGGTGCTGCAGGCACGGGGTCTCCTTCCGGAGTGGGTGGCTGGATACGGCGGCCCGTCCTGGGTGACTCAGACCAGGACGCGGCCGCCGTCAACGTACAGGATCTGGCCGGTGATGAAGCGAGCGCGGTCCGAGGCGAGGAACGTGACCGCGTCGGCCACCTCCTCGGGCCGGCCGAGCCGTTCCGCCGGGACGAGCGATTCCAGGCTCTCCCGGTTGTTGTCCTTGTCGAGGTAGGCCTTGGTCAGGTCGGTTTCGATGTAGCCGGGCGCGACGGCGTTGACCGTGACGCCGTACCGGGCCCACTCGCGCGCCATGACCCGGAGCATCTGGTTCATCCCGCCCTTGGTTGCCGCGTACGGCGCGTGGTCCGGGTGGGCAAGCAGTCCGGAGACCGACGACACGAAGACCATGCGGCCGTACCGCTGCCCGACCATGAGCCGCCCGACGGCCTGGCCGAGCCAGTACGCCGACGAAAGGTTCAGGCTGAGGGTCTCCTGCCAGTCGCCGTCCTCCAGGTCGAGGACCGGCTTGCGTACGTTGCGGCCGATGGCGTGCAGGAAGACCTGCGGCGTCCCCACCAGCTCGACGGCCTCGCGGACGGCCGCGCGGCAGGCCTCCGCCGTTCGCAGGTCGGCGACCAGCGGCTTGATCTCGTGGCCGGCTTCCTTCGCGGCGCGCACCACCGCGTCCAGCTTCTCGGTGTTCACGTCGGTGAGCGCGACGCGCGCGCCCTGGGCGGCCAGGCTCAGCGCACTGGCTCCGCCGAGCCCGCCGGCTCCGAAGACCAGGGTCGGCCGTCGGTCGAGCGCGAGCCAGTCCTGCATATGAGGCCTATCCTTCGCATCAGAGTTCTCGTATTATGAAAGTCGCTTTCTGGATACCGTAGCCGACCTGCCGCACGGCTGTCCAGGATCCGCCGTGGCCACCCCGTAGGCTGAGGTCGGATCCCGTTACCGAGGAGGGCATCATGCCTCGCCGCACCGCCAGCTCCGCCTCCGCGGCGCTCCGCCCCGCCTCCGCGGCACCGGAGTCCGCCGAACGCCCGGAGTACCGCGTGGAGGCTCTCGCCAAGGGCCTGCGCATCCTGTCGCTGTTCGACGAGCAGCGCCCGTCCTGGCGGGTCAGCGATCTCGCCGCCGCCGCGGGGCTGCCGATGCCGACCGTCTACCGGGTGGTGATGACGCTGGCGTCCGAGGGCTACCTCGACCACCTGCCCAACGGCGACTACCGGCCGGGCGTGCGCACGCTGACGCTGGGCGCGGCCGCGCTGCGCAGCCTCGACCTGGTCGCCATCGCGACGCCGAAGCTCACCGAGCTCGGCGAGCGGACGGGGGAGACGGTGAACCTGGCCGTGCTCAGCGGCGACCGCGTCCTCTACCTCGTGCGCCTGCGCAACTCTGACCTGGTGACCGCGAACATCCAGGTGGGCTCCACGCTGCCCGCCGTGCACACCTCCATCGGCAAGCTGCTGCTCGCTCATCTCGACGAGGCCGACCTGACCTCGCGCATCACGGACGCCTCGTTCTCCGCCAACTCCGGCCCCAACGCCAAGGTCTCGCTGGCCGAACTGCGCGAGGAGCTCCGCACGATACGCGACCAGGGCTGGGCCATGCAGGACGAGGAGCTGGCGTACGGGCTCCGCTCGGTCGCCGCCCCGATCATCGCCCCGGACGGCCGCGTGCTCGCAGGCGTCAACCTGGCCGTCCAGGCCCAGGACTGGTCCACGCAGCGGATCATCCGCGAGCTCAGGCCCGCCGTGCTCACGACCTGCGCGGAGATCTCCGCGCTGCTGTCCGACACCACCGCCGGCTCCCTGTGACATCGGACCCCGTGACATCGGGCGCGCGCATCCCCAAGCTCGAGCCTTCGTCGCTCGATGACGAGCAGCGTTCGCTGTACGACGCGATCGCCGGCGGCCGCCGCGCCCAGGGGCCGCAGCTGTTCCGGCTGACCGACGAGCAGGGACGCCTCGAGGGCCCGTTCAATGCCTTCCTGCTGCAGCCGCGGCTGGGTTCGGCCCTGCAGGGGCTCGGTTCCGCGGTGCGCTACGACACCGGGCTCGATGACCGGTGCCGGGAGATCGCGATCCTCGTCGTCGCCGCACACTGGCGATCCGGCTTCGAGTGGTATGCCCACGAGGCAGTCGGCCGTTCGGCCGGTCTCGGCGACGCCGAGCTGGCCGCCGTGCGGGACGGCCGTCACGCCGCGCTGACCGGACGCGAGGCCGCGGTCGCGCGCACGGTCGCCGCGATCGTGACCCGGGGCGACCTCGACGACACGGAGTACCGCGAGGCAGTCGGCCACGTCGGCACGGCCGGCCTGTTCGAACTGCTCACCCTGGTCGGCTACTACGCCACGCTGGCCCTGCAGCTCCGCGTGTTCCGCGTCCCCACCCCGGACGGCGCCACCCCGGACGGCGCCACCCCGGACGGCGCCACCCCGGACGGCTTCCCTGCTTGACACCAGGGCTCCCCCCGTCCGATTATATGCGAAAGCTATTTTCGCAGAATGAGAGCGAGTCGCCGTCATGAAGCTGATCACCTTCGACGCCGGCCGGGTGGGTCGCCTAGAGAGCGAAGGCGACGCCGAGGTCGTCGTCGAGCTCGACTGCGCCTCGACCCGCGAGTACTTCGGCCGGGGCGGCCAGGTCGGCGAGACGGGGGAGCGGCTGCCGCTCGGCGAAGTAAGGCTGCGGGCGCCGATCGTGCCGAAGAAGTTCTTCCACACCGCGGGCAACTTCGCCGACCACCACGAGGAACTGCAGGCCGTCGACTGGTCGCACCCGGTGCACAAGGGGATCGTGTTCTTCCAGAACGTCGACGCGATCATCGGCCCGGATGACGCCATCGTGTATCCCGAGGGCCTGACCAAGGAACTCGACTACGAGCTCGAGCTCGCGATCATCATTGGCAAGGCCGGCAAGTTCTTCGGGCCCGAGGAGGCCGCGGACTACGTCGCCGGGTACACGGTCTTCAACGACATCACGGCCCGCGACATCCAGCGCCGGGAGATGCAGTCCGGCGTATTCTCCTTCTCCAAGGCGATCGACACCTTCTGCCCCATCGGCCCCTGGATCGTGACCAAGGAGGAGGTGCCCGACGCCCAGGCGCTGGCGATGGAGCTGCGGGTCAACGGCCAGGCCCGGCAGCGCGGCAACACCGCCCAGATGCTCATCTCCATCCCGCACCTGGTCGCGTACCACTCGGCGCAGGGTTACTCGGCCGGGGACATCCTGACCACCGGGACCATCTCGGGTGTGGCGGCGGTCCAGCCCAACCCGTTCGAGTTCTACCTGCAGCCCGGCGACAACATCGAGGCCGAGATCGAAGGCGTCGGCGTGCTCCGCAACCACGTCGTGCCGTGGAGCGCCGTGCACAGCACCCCGCCGTACTCCACCGACCTCTACTCCTCAGCCACCTGAACCAAAACGGGCGACACCATGATCCTGGCCAGTTTTGGCCGCCGCCGCTATTCGGCCATTTCTGGCCACTGAGATCATGAAAGAGTCCGGGGTTGGAGGCCCGTGCGCGCGCTGCACCACGTCGGTTACTGGGTCGAGGACCTGGACTCCGCGATGAAACAGTGGAGCCGCGACCTCGGCGTCGGCCCGTTCAACGTCATCGAGCACGTGCCATTCGACTCCTTCGTGCTGGCCGCCGGCGGCCAGGAACACCGCGATGTCGTCTTCGATCACTCCGCCGCCTTCGCCGCCTGGGGCCCGGTCGTGGTCGAGCTCTGCCAGCTGGCCGGACAGCAGGTCGACCGAGCTGCGGATGCGCGTGATGCCCAGCGGGTCGAGGAGGTACGCCTGGTAGGCGTCGATCGGCGTGGCCGTGCCGGTATCGGAAGCCAGCTCAGCAGCCGCGGCAGGTTCGGCTCGTTCAGCGTCACCGCCCAGGCGGGGCCATCGCCCAGGTGCCCGGTGACCACATCGCAGTACCGGGCGAACAGTGACGGCGCCCCCGGGTCGAGCCACCCGCCGCGCCGCGCGAACCAGTGCGGCGAGGTGAAGTGGTTGTACGTGACCACCGGGGCGATGCCCGCGGCCAGGCAATGATCCACGATCGCGCGGTAGTGCGCGAGCGCCTCCGCCGAGAACTCGCCCCTCGGCCGGCTCGACCCTGGCCCACTCGACGGAGAACCGGTAGGTGTCCAGGCCCATCCCGGCCACCAGGCCGATGTCTGCCCGCCACCGCTGGTAGCTGTCGCACGCCCGGCCCGACGGCTCCCGGAACACCGTCGGCGACACGTGCTCGAGGAACCACGTGTCGCTCCGCGTGTTGCCGCCTTCGGTCTGGTGACCCGAGGAAGCCACGCCCCAGCGAAAACCCCGGGGAACGTCCGCAGCACCCGGCCAGGCTAGCACCCGGCCCGTTCGGGATAAATTTTGACCGAACGAGAACGGCGCGTGCCGTCCCGCAGAGCCGGTACCGTCACTGCAGAAGAGGGGAGATGCCATGAGCGCGCACACGGAGCAGGAGAGCTTCAGCTTCCAGGCCGAAGTGGTCCAGATCCTGGACCTGATGATCCATTCGCTCTACAGCAACAAGGAAATCTTCCTGCGCGAGCTGATCTCCAACGCCTCGGACGCCATCGACCGGCTCCGGCTCGAGCTGCTGGCCAAGTCCGAGCTCCCCGACGCCGGCGGCCCGCTGCGGATCCGGGTCAGCTATGACAAAGACGCGCGGACGATCACCGTGGCCGACAACGGGATCGGCATGAGCCGCCAGGAGGTCATCGACCACATCGGGACCATCGCCAAGTCGGGGACCCGCGAGTTCCTGGCCGCGCTGACCGGCGACCAGCGCAAGGACGCCGCCCTTATCGGCCAGTTCGGCGTGGGCTTCTACTCCGCGTTCATCGTGGCCGACCGGGTCACGCTGACCACCCGCCGGGAGGGCCTGACCGCCGCCGAGGGGGTCCGCTGGGAGTCCGACGGCCGGGGCGCCTACACGCTGGAGACGGTCGAGGAGCCGTCCCGCGGCACCACGGTCGTGCTGCACCTGCGCGTGGGCGAGGACGACCTGCTGAGCGGTTTCCGGCTGCGGACCATCATCAAGAAGTACTCCGACCACATCAGCCTGCCCATCGTGATGCCGCCGGAGAAGAAGGACGGCGACGAGGCCGCGGAGGACGAGCGGGTCAACCAGGCCGCCGCGCTGTGGGCCCGGCCCAAGAGCGAGCTCACCGAGCAGGACTACAAGGACTTCTACCAGCACGTGACGGGCGACTTCGCCGACCCGCTGGTCTGGTTGCACAGCAGGATCGAAGGCACCTACGAGTACACGCTGCTGCTGTTCATCCCGTCCCGCGCGCCCTTCGACCTGTGGATCCCGCAGGTCGGCCGCGGCATCAAGCTGCACATCAGGCGGGTCTTCGTGTTCGAGGATTCCGGTCAGCTGATGCCGCAGTACCTGCGGTTCGTCCGCGGCGTGATCGACTCGGCCGACCTGCCGCTCAACGTCTCCCGCGAGCTGCTGCAGGGCAGCCGGGTGGTGGACAACATCCGGTCCAACGCGACCAGGAAGGTGCTGCGGCTGCTCGCCGGCACCGCGGAGAAGGAGCCGGAGAAGTACGCCGCGTTCTGGAAGGAGTTCGGTGCCGTCCTCAAGGAGGGCCTGGCCGAGGACTTTCCGAACCGGGACGACATCGCCCGGCTGCTGCGCTTCACCTCCACCAAGTCCGCCTCGGACGAGCCGGATGTGTCGCTGGCTGACTACGTGGGCCGGATGAAGGAGGGCCAGCAGCACATCTACTACCTGATGGCCCCGGGCCTGGCCGCCGCCAAGGCCAGCCCGCACCTGGAGGCGTTCCGCGCCAAGGGCATCGAGGTCCTGCTGCTGGGCGAGGGCGAGGGCATCGACAACTGGGTGGTGGCCAGCCTGCGCGAGTTCGACGGCAAGCGCCTGCAGTCGGTCGCCCAGGGCAGCGGCGACCTGCCCGAGCTCGAGGATGAGGCGGAAGCCCAGGCCAAGGAGCAGGCCAGCGCCGAGCTCGCCGGCCTGGTCGGCCAGCTCAAGGCGGCCCTGGCCGGACGGGCTCACGACGTCCGGGTGAGCAGCCGCCTGACCACCTCGCCGGCCTGCATCGTGGCCAACGAGCCCGAGATCGACATCAACCTGATACGCCGGCTGCGCGGCTCGGGCCTGCCCAGCCAGCCGGTGCTGGAGATCAACCCGCAGCACCCGCTGGTGCGGCGGCTCAACCGCGAGCCCGCCGACCCGCACCTGGCCGAGTGGGCCAGCGTCCTGTTCGACCAGGCGGTGCTCACCCTCGGCGCCCGGATCGAGGAGCCCGCCGCGTTCGTCACCCGCCTCAACGACCTCCTGGTCGCCCTGAGCGCAGAGGACTCAGGCGACACCGACGACGGCGACACGGACGACAAGGCCCCGTGACGCCGGGCAGGCTCCTGGCCGTCAGCGACTTGCATGTGTCCTATCCGCGGAACCGGCAGTGGGTGCAGGACCTGCCGCCTGGCACGCCGGGGGACTGGCTGCTGGTGGCCGGCGACGTGGCCGAGAAGGTCGCCGACATCGAATGGGCGCTGCGCACACTGGCCGGCCGGTTCGGCACCATGGTGTGGGTGCCTGGCAACCACGACCTGTGGACCCATCCCCGCGACCCGGTCACGCTGCGCGGTGAGGAGCGGTACCGGCACCTGGTGGCGCTCTGCCGCGACCTCGGCGTGCTCACCCCGGAGGACCCCTACCCGGTGTGGGAGGGTCCCGGCGGCCCGGCGGTGATCGTCCCGCTGTTCCTGCTCTACGACTACACGTTCCGCCCGGACGGCACCAGCACCAAGGCCGAGGCGCTGGCCCTGGCCTACAAGACCGGCGTGGTGGGCACCGACGAGCGGTTCCTGCACCCCGACCCGTACCCGAGCCGGGAGGCCTGGTGCCAGGCCCGGATCGACGCGACCCTGCCGCGCCTCGCGGCCCTCGACCCCGCGTTGCCGACCATCCTGGTCAGCCACTTCCCCCTCACCCGTGAGCCCACCCGGATCCTGCGCTACCCCGTGTTCGCCCAGTGGTGCGGCACCGAGCAGACCGCCGGCTGGCACCTGCGCTACCGCGCCCTGGCCGTGGTCTACGGCCACCTGCACATCCCCCGGACCACCTGGCAGGACGGCGTGCGGTTCCACGAGGTGTCGCTCGGCTACCCCCAGGAGCAGGACAGGTACCCGGACCGCGCGCGCCAGCTGACCCAGATCCTGCCCTCCGTGTCCGGGGCCACGGCGACGTAGGGTAGTGTGCACCCGTTGCCGGGGCGGTAGCTCAGCCGGTCAGAGCAGCGGACTCATAATCCGCCGGTCGTGGGTTCGAGCCCCACCCGCCCCACCAGCGGTCTTACTAGAATTCCCGGTCAGCTCGTGGACCGGATCGTGTCGCTGGTCCGGTGTACCGGCAGGTTCATGGCCAGCGGACTGGCCGGTCATATAGAGCGACTCCCAGCAGATCCTGGCGCGTGAAGGTTTACGCCGGGACCGGCCCACCGACGGGCCGGGAGATCCGGCTGCGGAAGACCTGCAAGACCGAACGGGCGGCGCAGATCGAGCTCGGCAAACTGCTCGCGCAGGCTGCAGCGGGACGCCAGCCCGACTCGGCCGTCACCGTGGCCCAGCTGCTCGACCAGTACGTGTCAACAGCCGGGTGGGACGTATCCACCCGGGAAAGCAACCCGGGTACATCCGCCGGACCATCAAACCCGCCCTCGGGTCCACGCACGGCTGATGGGCATGACAATCGCGGAAAGATCGCCCACAGGCTGAACTTGCTTCAGTAGCCTACGAATGCCAACGTTCTTAAAAGAATTCAAAAAAGTGCCGGGGGACTTGAACACGGAAACCGGTAAAATCTCCCCTGATCGGGAAATCATGCAATAAGAGTAACAGGAACGGGGCGAGCGCACCCGGGTCTCCCGCAGCGTGTTCGCTATCGGGTCTGCCACCTCCGCACGCATTCCTATACGCGAGCCGGAATACCGACTCATGCTTTCTGCCTTGCCGGGATCGCCGTGCCGTATTATCCATCGTTTTGGCAGAGAATCAGATCGCCGGACAGACGCTTCATGCCGATGGCGAGTAGAGCACGCTGCCGGGTACGACGGGAATTGCCGCTCTGTGTCAATCGGGCGATGCGGACACGGAACGAGCCGCCCGACTCCAGAATCGGACGGCCCGTGATCGCGGGGGCGCCTAGGCTACTTGAGGTGGTCAGGAGCCCTTGACGTTGTTGCCGTACCGGCGGCGGAACTGCTCCACGCGCCCGGCCGTATCGAGGACGCGCGCCTGCCCGGTGGAGAACGGGTGGCTTGCCGACGAGATCTCGACGTCGACGACGGGATAGGTGCGGCCGTCCTGCCAGGTGATGGTTCGCTCGCTGGTCGCAGTTGACCTGGTCAGGAAGGCGTAGTTCGCCGCGCGGTCGCGGAAGACGACCGGATGGTAGTCCGGGTGGATTCTGTGCTTCATGGTTACCGCTCCTCCCGGAACTCAACGTGGCGGCCGGTCACCGGGTCGTACTTGCGGATGGCGAGGCGGTCAGGATCGTTTCTGCGGCTCTTGCTGGTCACGTACGTGTAGCCAGTCCCAGCGGTCGACCTCAGCTTGATGACGGGGCGAAGTGTGCTGTGACTCATGCCCTCGCAACAATCTGATAATGAAAATCATTCCCGGTAACCGGATGCCTTCCGGCATGCGTCGGCGGCACCTCATGCGATCGGTCGTTGGTCCGCCATGCACCTCGCCGACTCCGCGAGCCCCGGCTCATGCTGGCCCCCCCACTGCACCGCCACGCTTCCGCTACGGGAGCATTCCGCTACGAGAGCGTTTCGCTACGAGAGCGTTTCGCTACGGTATCGTAGCGCATAAGTACATGTGATCCATGCCCACCTGGTATATAGGGGCCGTGATGGAACCGGGGTTCACGATCACCGTCAATGGCGTCACCCGCGAGATGGCCCCCGGCTCGGAACGCAGCCTGCTCGAGGTGCTCCGCGAGGAGCTGGGCATTACCGGGCCCAAGCTGGGCTGCGGCGAGGGCGCCTGCGGCGCCTGCACGGTGCTGCTGGGGCTCCGGGCCGTGACGGCGTGCACCACGCCGGCCGGCGAGGCCGCCGGGCACCAGGTCACGACGGTGGAAGGCCTGGCCGAGGACGGCCCGCTGCATCCGGTGCAGCAGGCGTGGTTGGAGACCGGGGCACTGCAGTGCGGCTACTGCACCCCCGGCTGGCTGGCTGGCCGGCTGCGCGGCGCTGCTGGCCCGCGTCCCTCATCCCGACGACGCCCGGATCGCCGCCGAACTGGCCGGGCACCTCTGCCGGTGCTGCACCTACCCGCGGATCCGGGCGGCGGTCCACCGGGCGGCCGAGCTGATGGAGCAGCCGGAGTCGCTGGAGCCGGTGCCCGTCCCGCCCGCCGAGCCGGCCGTCGTGACCGGCACCGGGGCGCGGCCCTGGGACCAGGTCGCCGCGGATCCCGGCGCGTTCCTGGCCGGGCTGCCCGAGGGCCTGGTCAGCGTGGCCGGGCAGGAGCCGGCCCCGGGCGTATTGGCCACTAGCACGCGGGCCTGGCTGCACGTGGGGCCGGACGGGATGGTGACGGCCTTTACCGGCAAGGTGGAGGCCGGGCAGGGGACCCGGGGCGCGCTGTCGCTGCTGGTGGCCGAGGAACTGCGGGTGCCGCCCGGGGCGGTCCGGGTGCTGATGGGCCACACCGG